>Ga0116170_10000395_pt1 | contig 46007 bp, 36 predicted proteins | sample AD_JPNHW1_MetaG_FD_89797 | JGI IMG/M metagenome (GOLD analysis project Ga0116170, IMG submission 89797) | Active sludge microbial communities of municipal wastewater-treating anaerobic digesters from Japan - AD_JPNHW1_MetaG | ecosystem: Engineered > Bioreactor > Anaerobic > Digestate | place... | reverse complement strand
GCCTGATTGAGCTGTATAATATCTCCCATGGGAACCCTCCTCGTGTTGTGATGTTGCCGCTAACAACAGCTTACACGCTCTGGGCTCCCATTTTCAATTGTGCGCAAAATATTCTACCTTATCTAATGAAGAGATAGTTCTTCCAGAAACTGCAAAACGGTTTCGGGCAAAGGTAGAAAGTCTGATCGAGCGAGGCTTGTGTTCTGCGGACAGCCACGTATTGTTTATAGACGATGGAAGCAAGGACGATACCTGGAAAACCATCCATTCGTTGCATCTTCATGATTCACTGTTTCAAGGGCTTAAACTAAGCAGGAACTACGGTCATCAGAATGCGCTATATGCGGGAATGATGGTTGCCAGAAACAAATATGACGCATGTATTTCCATGGATGCAGACCTGCAAGACGATATAGAGGCAATTGATCTTTTAATTATGAAATTTCTGGAAGGCTGTGACATTGTATATGGAGTGAAGAACAACCGCGATTCAGAGGGCCATTTCAAGCGGGAATCCGCTACATTCTATTATTGGCTGTTAAAAAGGCTTGGGGTTGATATTACTGATAACCATGCAGATTTTAGGCTGATGAGCGCCCGCGCTTTGGATAGCCTTTCGAATTTTCATGAAGCAACTTTGTTCCTACGCGGTCTGGTTCCGTTGATTGGCTTCAAGAAGGGATATGTATATTATCAAATCAGTAAGCGTTTTGCAGGAGAGAGCAAGTACACTTTACAAAAGATGATGTCATTTGCTATTGACGGCATTACAGGTTTTTCCGTTAAACCCTTGAGGTGTATCACAGCAGTTGGTGTTTTCGGATTTTTAACGTCATTAGGGTTGATTTTATATGCGCTTATTATGTGGTTGTCCAGAAAAGAGTTCGCAAGTTGGACGACGATCCTAATATTCTATTGGATATTTGGAGGTATTCAGCTCATCAGTCTTGGAGTAATCGGAGAATACGTCGGAAAAATCTACTCCGAAACCAAAGGCCGTCCACGCTATATCATTGACCAGTATTTATGCGACGATGATCTGAATTTGGGCGAAGACAAAAATGAGTATTGAGAATGAACCTATCCAAAGGCATTTGTCCCCCTCGCGAATATTGGCAAGCATCCAAGCGGTTATCGTATATGAGTTGAAAGGCGGTCTCGGAATGTGTGAACCATCTAATCCGCAACACCATTTATGTCCTACAGGGATTTTCTGTTGTTCAGCAACTGAGACAGTGAGGAGTAGAATGATGAAGAAAAAATTGTTGCTACCGTTTCTATTAGTATTGTTCTTTGCTGGCATGCAAACAGCAATGGCAAGCGAACCCACCATACCCACCAGCAGTTACACCACTACAATCACCGATCCCACCGACCCCACTGTCCCCACCGACCCCACTGTCCCCACCGACCCAACCAAACCCACCAAACCTACCAACCCCACCAAGCCCACCAACCCCACTAGCCCAACCGTCCCTACCGACCCGACCAGTCCTACCGACCCGACCAGTCCTACCGACCCAACCAGTCCTACCGACCCGACCAGTCCTACCGACCCAACCAGCCCTACCGACCCAACCAGCCCTACTGACCCAACCAGTTCTACCAACCCGACCAGTTCTACCAACCCGACCAGTTCTACCAAGCCCACCAAAACCACTGGCTCGATAGGTCCTACGATTACAAGCAGCACGATAACCACGATCAGTGCGCCACCACAAACAGGAGATACCGAGTATGGCCGTCTGACTGTGACAATACTGATTTCCATTTGCGGTATCACTGCAATATCCTTATACCTTTACTTTTCCAGAAAGAATAGCAACAGAAGGAAAGCGTGATCAGGGGATGCAACTTGAAGTGACCGGCATGGATCATCCGTAATCTTGAGTCCGTTTGATCTCAGCGTACATAAAAGATTCCGCCCCGGATTCGATTGTCCCATCTGGGGCAGAACCACGCGTGCGCATTCTTCCGGTTGCCGTAGCCAGGTGACTGGTTCCGTAACGGCGCAACTAAACATTATATTCATGAACAACTTCCGTGAGGGTTGACAAAGTTGAATAATGAACATTCTTATCATAAAATTCCTGGTGCTAAAGAACCATTGAGATATGATGTGTTATCCTTTTTCATTCCTTTTTTTTTAATGGTCATGGCATTTTTCGCTCAAAATGTTCATCCTTTTGGCAATAAAACGATACTGACGATTGATTTATATCATCAATATGCACCGTTTCTATCTGAACTCAGGTACAGGATAGCAGCGGGGGAAAGCCTGTTTTACTCGCCGAATATCGGTTTGGGAACAAATTTTTGGGCGGCATATGCCAATGTTCTAGCCAGCCCTGTTAACCTATTGGTATTGTTATGGCCAGAAAAGTATATATATGATGCGATAGCGTTTACCGTTTGCCTCAGAGCGGGTCTTTCGGGACTTTCAATGGCGCTGTTGCTGAGGGACATGGATGAAAGTCATACATCCGATCTTACGTTGAGTGTTTTTCCATCCTTCTACGCATTGTGCGGATGGATGACCGCGTACTTTTGGAATATTATGTGGCTTGATGCGCTTTACCTACTGCCATTCATTGTGCTGGGGTTGAGAAGACTCATTATAAAGAAAAGTGTAATCCCTTATGTTGTAACATTGTTTTTAGCAATTTGGTCAAATTATTTCGCGGCGTTCTTCCTGTGCCTTTTCCTGGTGATCTATTTCCCTGTTATGCTTATCACAAATAACATCACCACGGCCAGAGAAATTTGGCGGTATCTGTGGAGATTCATTGCATGTTCTCTTTTAGCGGGAGCAATGACAGCTGTGTTAACGATCCCAACATGGATTGCCCTGCAGGAATCCTCTGCGATTGGCGATACGTTTCCGACGATCTGGGCCTTTTACAATACTGTATTCAGTTCGTTTTCCGGTATTTCGTTACAAGCCGCCCGAATATTTTCGGCAACATTCCCAATGTATACTCTGGCGTAATCGTAGTATTGTTACTTCCATTATTTTTTCTATGCAGGAAAATTGCGCTCAAGGAAAAAGTCTGCTATGGAGCGCTGGTTATCATCCTGTACTTAAGCTTTCAAGTTCCGGCGCTTGATTTTATCTGGCATGCGTTTCATTATCCAAACTCTGTGCCGTTTCGGGAATCCTTCATTATGTCTTTCCTTTTGGTGATGATTGCCTATAAAGTTTTGAGAAATCTGTCATCGTTCTCGTTTCGCGAAATAGGCTCCTGCGGATTGCTATCCATTTTTTATATAATCCTCTATCAGGAAATTGTTCACGAGGGTGAATCGGGCACGGCAATGTTGCTAACGGCGCTATTCATCATTGTGTATGTTATTATAGCTAAAACAATCCTACTTTCAAGACAGTCATTCGCAAATATTGGTTATATTTTATGCTGCTTTATGTTAATCGAGCTTTCTCTTGCGTGCTATATATCAATTGATGCTGTTTCACAAAATTATACGTTTGTGTCAACGGATGTCTATGGTAAAAATTCCGAACAAATTATGGAATTGTCCAAAAATGCAGAGAGATCCGGAAATGATGATTATACCCGAATTGCAATTACTCCATCCTATATGAGTACAACAACGGGATTGTATCATATAAAGGGGATTGATACATTCATATCGACCGAGGATGAGAGCTTCATAAAATTCATGGGCGGATTTGGCCTGAATTACAACGGTATCAATGCTGTCACCAGCGAGGGTTTGACGTTGGTTTCGGCAGACTTGCTTGGGATTGACTATTTTGTTGGTGTCAATTCGTCCTCAAAAGTTCCCTATGGGTTGACCAAAACATCAGAGGATTCTCTCCAGGACTTTGAGGTATTTAAAAATAATGATGCACTTTCGGTGGGATATGTTGTTTCTGACGATATTCTGCCCTATCAACTCGAGTATAACAGAAATCCGTTTGATTCAACAAACGCACTACTAAATGCGATGGGAACAGTGGATGTATATCAAAGCAAAGAACTTACTCTCAATCATTACTCAAATGCAACGTTAGTTTCACAGGATGGTCAGGGGGAATACTATTTCTCAATCCAATCAGAAAGTGAAGACGTTGTTTTTCATATTTCGCCAGATACAGCCTCAATTGGAGATGTGATTTACCTGTTCTTTAGCGCATATACCTGCCCAACTGTGACCGTGACGGGAACTGATCTGGCAACAGGGGAAAAGGATAGCAAAAGTTATTACATGTCGACAAACGCAATCTTTGAATTAGATGTTAACAGTGAGGACATGCAGATTACAGTGACCTATGCTGCAGGAGTCACGGGATATATCACAATTCGAAGCGCAACCTTGAATAAAGATTGGTATTCGGAAATGGTGCGGGACTTATCGACGTCCGAACTTACCGTAACAAGCTATGATTCCCAGAACATGTCTGGTACAATTGACGTTAAGAAGGATGGGGTTTTGCTTCTAACAATACCCTATGACAAAGGGTGGTCGGCAACTGTTGACGGAGAAGAAACAGAGATTAACGCAATTTCAAATGCGCTTATGGGAATCAAGCTTTCTAAAGGAGAACACACGATTGCTTTGCACTATGAGTTGGTCGGATTGAAAGCTGGCATTGCTGTTTCCACTATCGCGTTTGCATTGTTCTTCTGTATGCTTTTATGATCAGCTGATACAAACGCCCGAAGGCTTTTCTACCATGGGCACAATCGCCGTCGGTGACGTTGTTTCCAATAGCGAGGGACGCCTTGCCGCATCTGTGCTAAGAACGCTGTGGACAATGCCGAACGCGTATAGCGAATTCCCTTCAAAGCATGAGAAATCATTGAAACGGGCGAAAACCATCAGCGGTTCGGGGGAATGCGCACCGTAAAAACATACTTTGTGTTCTGATGGCATGCGAGTTGGCAAGCATGGGTTCATTGGTATAACTTTCGCAAATGGAACTCAAGTTTTATTCCTTTGCAGATCCATGCCACTTGTGCTTCAAAGTTACTGAGGGCACAATAATGAGTGTCACCAAGCCAAGGATAAACAAAGCGCATACAACCAACCAAGTTACGATATTGCTTGCATCACCGGTTTTGGGGGGTTGAGGAATCGGCGATCCGGTTGGCTGAGCTGTCGCCGTAGGGATTACCGCATAGCTGTTGGAAAACGCCTGTCCGCCATCATAGGATGCGGTTACTGTAAGGTTTCCCTGTCCGTTATCGGTTGCCGTCATCGTTACCTTAATAACACGGTCATCATAGGTGATGCCAGGTAAGGTTCCTTTGTTTTCAGTTATGGTGTAGTAATAGGAACCGGCTTTTGTGAGGTTGATGGAACTGAAGGGAATGCTTCCGTCCGCATTGTTGCCAACCGTCTCGGTATACCCATTGGCAATCGCGTTCCCAGCGCCGTCCGTCTGCACGATGGTGAAGCTGAACATGTCGGCTGTCAGGTTGGTGCCCGTCAGTTGTTTGGTAACGGCAACTTCTCCGCTGCCCGATGAACTGTAGGTGTTCACGAATTGAATTGCAGTGCCTGATAGCAGGTTCCCGTTCGAATCGTATTTCATTATCGTGGGGGATGAAGCGGTCAGCGCGGTAGCGCCCTTGCTTACGATATAGGATACCTCGAAGTAATTCGTGTCTTGCGTATACCCCGGGGAGGGCGCTCCGGTTTCTCGAACAGTATACGTGTAAGTTCCAGCGCTGGATATCGGAATATTGCCGATTCCCAACGTAATCAGTCCACTCGCATCCATCGTCGGCGAAAATATCGTATTTGTTGAAACAGCCCCACCGGAAACGGATTCGTTTACAGAAAACGAGAATTGGTTCTCTGTCATGGGGATCGCGTTTCCGCCCTCAGTCAGCGTTTTTGAGCCTTGGGGAAGCGCGATGCTTGTCGGGTCCGGCAACCCAAGGTAAAACCGGCTAACCAATCCACTTCCTGTAACGACAAAATTGTCGGTTGGGGTTTCGGTGGCCGTTGCCGATGAAGCGAAAGTAGCCTGCGCAACCTTTATCGCGTCTTTGTATGAGGCATTCACTGTATACGAAGTTTGTGCTTTATCGATATAGACGCCCACTTTTTTATTGATCGTACTGGCCCCGGTATAAGTTTCGGAAAATACATAGTCGTTGCCTACAAAACTCGCGCTGCCGTGGGGATCGCCTATGCTAACGCCTGCCAATCCGTTTCCGCTGGATCGAAGTCCATTCGCAATCACATTCGCGGAGTTGATATTCACGCCGGCATTTCTATTGCCGGTCACGGCGATGTCATTCAATATGAGGGTTGATGAAATACCGGGTGTAGCATCATGGTAGCAAATAAAATCAATTCCGCTGCTTTTACTGGTTCCCCCATTTTGGAATGTGATCCCAGTAAAGGTGATTGTTTTTGTTGTGTCATCAATTCTTTGCTTGAATACCGCTGCATTCGCAGTTGTGCTGCTGGTAATATGACTGCCATCCAAGATGGTCTGACCGCTTCCCGCGCCTCTCAGATTGATCGCTTTTGCGCCTACATTGATACCGGCGCCCCCCGCGGCCACATCATATATACCTGCCGGAATCACGACCGTATCCCCGTTCGTTGCTGTCGCGATGGCCGCACGTAGCGCAGCGCCTCTCTGCAGATCGGTTGTCGCGCTTGAAATATCAACCAATATTTCATTGCCTGCTGCAAATGCCCCTGAGGCGCTCAAGAAAACTGAAAGAAGCAACATGACAATCATCACGAAAATCCGCAGATGGCACCAGCGTGCTTGGACATCATTGCGCTTTGACTTATTCACTATGTTTTCCTCCCAAATATTATGTTGCGCATTACTCAGATGAAAGAATAGGCGTAACGCGTAGAGTCGAACAGCCATGGCTACTTTCTGTCTTATATTGTGCGTTTTCTGCTTTGAACGATGTCCACAAACTTCTGCTTTGCGATAGATGGATCTGTGCACGGTTCCAAATCCTTGAGTAAATAAGCAACAGCGCTGTTCCATTCATTCAGCGAGTAGCGATTAACAGGCACAGCTGCCAAACAGCAAGCCGCTTTGAAAAAATAGGGAGTATATTGTAAATCGGAGATAAAATAGGCATTGGTATACAAGCGCAATTCTTCCAGTAATTCTGGATGAACCGTCTGCTTTCTAGCGTTCTTTCTCATAGACACCCTCCTTTATACTATTGTGATATAGTAAAATTCAGCCACATATAAGAATTGAACAGTATGCACTTTCATAATTGTTACTATCAATACAATGCTACTGAAGCTAGTTACCTGGTGTTGAAATTTTCCCATGGATAATTTTAACAGAATGGTTTGAACAAATACTAAACAACGCATTTCAGTTGCTTGCGTTCAGGAAAAGTAATGTTGCTATTCCAATTTCATTTGGTCGTGAGATTGACCTGGCAGACGGGTTCGTGACTATAGTGTCTGCGTACAGTGATTTGCAGTAAAAATCCATATCGTATGGGTAATCAATAGGAACAGCAAACCGAGAATCTCTGTTCCAAACGCCATAATCTTCGCGCCATAGGTACTGCGGAGCAGGGCTTTGATTTCCTTGGCGTTATTTCCTTGGCGTAAATCGTGCGGTTATCCACCACCGTAAGCAATATCCCGTCAATTTTCAGCTTGGGGTTATGCTGACGACGCACCTTGCTGACGGTCTTTAAAAGCTGCTCCAAGCCTTTGGCCGGAAGATAGTGCCTTTGCACGGGAATGAGCACACGATCCGCCGCCGTCAGCGCGTTGATGGACAGCATCCCAAGCGGCGGCATACAATTGATACTTGCCTTGGTTCGGCATGAAGATCACCCCCAATTCTTTCGAATGGTCAGCGGGTGATCTTTCTTTGGCCGCAAAATCAGTCGAAAAGTTCTCTCCAATTCTCTCCGATTTCTCTCCATTTTCCCAAAATTCACACAAATTCCGTCACAGCTCGAATTCCTTTGCCATGCAAGGCATACAAGGCAAAAAACGCTGGAGAATCTCGCTTTTCGAGGTTCTCCAGCATCTTTTAACTTCTTATATTTTCTGGTATTTTCCGTCAACGTCCGAATGACCTTACGCACTCGAAATCAGGTGACGGGCAACCGTCCGTGGGTTCGAATCCCACCCGCTCCGCCATAACGGATACCACCTATTGACAAGAGAAATCTTGTTAGTAGGTGGTGTTTGCTATATTACGAAACCCAAGCGTTGATAGAGTTTTGCCCGTGGTTACATGCGCTTGCTGTATCAATCTCTGAAAGATGCCGAGGGCAATTGGCAATTTGTAGAGATGGCGGGACGCGAACACCCTCCTTTTTTGCACTTGAACTTGAAGGTATCGTTGTAAGATAGGGAAACGCCAAATTTGCACCCCTTTGGGGCTACTGTTTGACGTTACCATATTATGGATAAATTGTTCGCCGTATGTGAATATTGACAGTAACGACTATACAGGCTAGAATATGAGTATTGCTATTGCTATTTTATGGAAGGAAGGTGTTTTTATGGGTAACATCGTGAACATCATCATTCAACTGGTCAGCGGCGGTCTGGGCGGTGTAGGCGCGGGCAAAGTGATGCCAAAGCTTTCCCTTGGCAAAATTGGTGACATTATTGCAGGCATTGTGGGCGGTATTGGCGGTGGTCAGTTGCTGGGTGCGCTGGGCATTGGCGCAACAACCGGAAATCTTGATATCGCTAGCATTCTGACCAGCATTCTTGGCGGCGGCGTTGGCGGCGGCATCTTGATGGCTATCGTTTCGGCTGTGAAAAAGCTGATTGCCAAGAAGTAAACATATACTGCCAAGCATAATTGAAGGAGGAGCAAATCGCTCCTCCTTCGATTTATCTATTTAGTAACTGATGAATAGCGTACTCCCGAACCAATCTGAGCGACTGACCGGGCTTTCCCTGCGGATGGGATTTTGCCAGCAGGGGCGGCGTAGGATCGGAGGCTTCAATAACTGTGCCATCTCAAAACCAAAATATCGTCTCCCCATCTAAACCAACCGTTACCTGATCGACGACAGCCAGCCGCGGCTTTTCGTCAAAGGTTACGCGGGCTGTTCGCCACCTCTCGCGCAAACCATTGTGCGCGAATCTTTGCTTGGGTAGCGATCTCCCCCTTGGGAAACATGCAGGCGCGCAAAATTGTACCGCAGCCTTTGCGGGCAACCTGCGGCCTCACTCGCTGGACGCACCCTGCATAGCGTCGTAACCGCTTTCACCGGTACGCACGCGTACCACATCGGTTAACGGGTGAATGAATATTTTCCCATCGCCAACATGCCCGGTGTACAGCACATGGCGCGCCGTATTCACCACATCGGCAACCGGCACTTTTGCAACCACCACTTCCATGCGCACCTTTGGCTTCAGTTCCACCGCCATGGGGATGCCACGGTATAATTCATTATGCCCCTTTTGCACACCGCAGCCAGAAACCGGGAACACCGTCATGCCGGTAATGCCAATATCATTCAGCGCGGTTTTCAGCGGTTCGAATTTTTCCTTTCGGGCGATAATCTCAATTTTGGTGAGTGTACCGCAAGAAACCCCATCCTCACCAACCGGATACACATAGGGTTTTCGGGCATGCACATCCATTTCCGTCGTATTCTTTTCGCGCAGGTACGGATCGTCCCAATCGGTTGTATCAATATTCAGCGAAAAATCATGGTAGGAGCTCACAAGCCCGTGTTCGCTCAGGTCTAGCCCTTCCAACTCCTGTTCGGGCGGTAAGCGAAGGCCAACCGTTTTTTTCAGGAGCAGGCTAAGCAAACCCACCGAACCCTGTACCCAGATGGCCGCCGCCACTACCCCCAGCGTCTGCACCCCAAGGGAGGTAAAACCCCCGCCATACAACAGCCCTCGTTGCAGGGAAAACAACCCCACGCCCAACAACCCCGTCACGCCGCCAATGGTAAAAACCGACGCAACGCCCGCAGGATCGTCCACATGATGAAACTGATCGAGGTTTTCCACGCCAAACACCGTTATGAACCCGGCGAGCGCCGCCATCAGCAGGGTGCCCGTCATACTTACCTCGTCACACCCTGCGGCAGAAGCAATCACCCCTGCCAACACAGCCCCGCCTGTGATGGTAATGTCCGGCTTTCGGTACCGGGCCCACGAAACCAGCATGGCAACCAGTCCGGCAACACAGGCCGATAACAGAAGCTTTTCCGCCAGCGGGAAAAGCAAGGCCAACGCCATATGGGTATTGAGCGCCGTAGAACCCGCCAGTGTGAATGCACAGGCTACCAAGCCCAGCATACCCAGCAGGCTCAGGGGAATGTTATGCCCGGGCATCGCACGGGATACGCCCCCGCCGGAATATTTACCAATTCGGGGTCCCACCGCCTTCGCCCCGCTCAATGCCGCCAGACCACCCAGCGTGGCCAGCGACGCTAAACCGCTGAAGTCATGATAGCCCCACTGAACCAGCACCAGCCTGTACATATGGATCGTTAGGGGATAAATCCCCGCGGCCATCAACACCCCAATGGCGCAGAAAGCCGCAAAGGTCATGCGCTCCATCACCGCGCCGGAAAAAACACACAGCACTACCGCACAGCCCAACGCTGCCAGCAGCAGCTCCACCGGGGCGTCTTGCTGCATGCCCGCCACACGGCTCCCCACCAGCAGAAAAACGGGGATGGCGATCAACAGCCCGGCAATGCACCGCAAGATGGTATTGCTCGCATTCTTCGCACGGGAAAAGCCGGTTTCCATCGCGGCAAAGCCAGCCACCATCCACAGGCATAACCCGGCGCTGACGACCACAAACAGGGTATTCTCCATCAGTGGAACCTCCGTTTCTCACCACGGTAAAGGGTCGGGGGGGGCGGGCTTTTGGCGGCAACGATGCGCGTGCTCGCCGAGTTGCCTGCCGTTTACGCTTTGGGTACGTTGCCCTCCGCCAGCGTCTGACGGATAATCTCCAGCATTTCCCGGTTCTGTTCCATCGTCCCAATCGTAATGCGGCTATACGTAAAGTTGCCGCGAATAATTAAGCCCTTTTTTTCCAGTTCCCGTGCCAAAATCGCGGTATTCAAGCCGGTATCGGCATATAAAAAATTCGTCTGGGAGTCAAAAACCCGCCAACCCAACGCTTCAAACTCGCGGGTCAGGTACGTTCGCCCGTCCCGGATGTTGTTTATTGTACTTTGCACAAACGCATCGTCGTCCAGCGCGGCCAGCGCGCCGGCCAGCGCAACGCGGCTGCCCACAAACACCGTGGTCGCTTTCTGCAAAATGCCGTGAAGCTCCTTGTTCATCAGGGAGTACCCCAGCCGTTCGCCTGCCAACCCATAGATTTTGGAAAACGTGCGGATTACCACCAGATTGACACCCTCCGCAATTTCAGAAACCATGCTTTGCACACGCTCGTCCGTAGCAAACTCAATATACGCTTCATCCACAACCGTAACGATGTGTTTGGGCACCTTATGGATCAGCTCCCGCAGTTTCTCGCTGTCCACAGCGGTACCGCTGGGGTTGTTGGGGTTGCAGATGCAAAGCATCTTGGTTTTTTCCGTAATGGCGTTGTACATGGCATCCAGATCAAAAATCTGATCTTCGGTAAGCGGCAGGGCGACCACCTTGCCATTGTTGCGACGGCAGGCCGCGGCGTATGCGCCAAACGTGGGTTCGCAAAGGATCATCTCGTCGCCTTCGCAGATGAACACTTCCCCTAAAAGGGAGATGATGCCGCTGCCTCCCTGGGAAATAATCACGTGATCGCCGCTTTGGTCAAAGCCAAAACGAGCGTCCAGTTTTTTCCGCAGTTGCATACAAAACGGGTCCGGATAGATGCTGGCGTGTTGCACCGCTTCAGTCATCGCCGCAACCGCCATGGGCGATGTGCCATATTGATTTTCATTGGATGCCAGTTTCAGCACATGGTGTAATCCATACTTTTGTTGAACGCTTTCCGCCGTGTTTCCGGGAATATAGGGCGGAATCTTTTGAATGCCGGTTTTCGTTAACATTTCTGCCTGTGTCATGCTTCGTTCTCCTCAAGGTTCCCTCCGCCCTTCGGCTTTGCGAAGGGCGGAGGGACGGTATCATGGCTTCCGCCTTGCCGCGGCGCAAGCGGCGCGTGTGCCCGGCTTAGTTTATGTCGCAGTAGGTGTAAATCAGTTCGCCCTTGTCGTTGTAGGTAATGCCGGTAACATTTTCTTTGCACAGGCCGATGTAGTGCATCGTGCTGATCGGGATCACGTAGAAATTATCGTTAATCAGGATCTTCTGCGCCGTATGCAGGTAGGCATTGCGCTCCGCGGGGTCGGTCGCCGCGTTGGAGGCGGCAATCGCCTCGTCATAGGCAGCGTCCTTCATATGCACATAGTTGAGCGACGAGTCGGACGTATACAGCGCCAGGTAGTTAATGGGATCGTTGAAATCCGCCGTCCAGTTGTACCGCAGCAGCTGGAAGGTGCCTTCCCGCTTGGTTGCGTTGTAAACTTCGGTTTCCTGCGCCACCAGCGTAATGTCAATCCCGAGCACCGCCTTCAGCTGCGCCTGTATGGCCTGCGCCAGAATGGCGTCCTTATCGCTGCTGGGGTAGGTGTAGCTCAACACGGGGAAGTTTGCGCCGCCCGGGTATCCGGCTTCTGCCAAAAGCGTCTGCGCCTTGGCCGCATCCTCGGTAAAGGGCGTTTCCTCCTCGCTGAAAAACTTATCGCCCACGTTGGAGAGCATATACTTGGGCACCCAGGTGTAGCTTGGCTCATAGTTGGTGCCCATGGACGCGCAGATCGCCTGCCGGTTCAGCGCCAGTCCGATGGCTTCGCGAACCTTTTCGTTATTCAGCGGCTCTACGTCCACGTTGGGCAAAATCGCGGTGGTAGTGAGCATGTTCCAGATGGTCAGTTCCTTGGATCCGGCATACTGCGTTTCCACATAATCCGGCAAACCGGAGCAAGCCTGCACCTCGCCGGATTCGTACGCGGCAATGGTGGACTGGGTATCCAGAATGCTGCGGTTTACAATTGTATCCAGCTTAACATTGGCCGCATCAAAGTAGTAGGGGTTGCGGGCCACGGTGTAATACTGATCCTGCACATATTCGGTCAGCATAAACGCGCCGTTGCAAAGGTTGGTGGCGGGGTCCTTGTACCACGTTTTGTTTTCGTTGGTCGCTACGCCAACCTTGGACGGGTAAAACACCGGCAGGGATAAGAGCTTGGTAAAGTACGGACAGGGCTGCGTGAGTTGGAAAACCAACGTATGATCGTCAGTCGCCGTAGCGCCCACCGCGTCCATAGCGCCGGTGCCCTTGTTGGCCTCCTGTGCGCCAACCAGGCCATACAGCATTTCCGCATAAATGGATTCGCTGTTTTCCGGATCCAGCGCACGCTGAATGGTATTCACAAAATCGGCGGCGGTTACGTCCGAACCGTCACTCCATTTGCCATCGGCACGCAAGGTAAAGGTCCAGGTCAGCTGATCGTCGCTGACGGTATAGCTTTCGGCGGCGCCCATTACTTCTTCGCCGCTTGCGTTAAAGGACAGGAGTGGCAGGGAGCACATTCTGGCAAATAAATTCCATGTGGACAGGGCGAAACCGGCGGGGTCCATACTGCCATCCATGGAACCACCGGCAACCGTCAGTGTTTTGGGCTCCGTGGTTTCAGCAACGGCCATACCGCTGGCCATGATGAGCGAAAGCCCCAGGATGACCGCCAAGATGATGGAAATACCCTTTTTCATATCCACTCGCTCCTTTGAGTAATATCTACAAGTATGCGGTTGCGCCTGTGCGCGGCGGGCTCCATTTTCCGCCGTGCCAATACGCTCACACATATTTATAGCAAGCCACTTTATGCCCGTTTTGGGTAGCGGTTACCGGCTGCGCTATGCGGCACTCCGGGCGGCACTCCGGGCAACGGGTGCTAAACGGACAGCCCACTGGCACATGGATGGGGCTGGGCACTTCCCCTTCCAGCATAATGCGCTGCGTGGCTCTCGCCTTTACAGGATCGGCCACCGGCGCGGCGGACATCAGCGCGCGCGTGTAGGGATGCAGCGGATGGTTGTATACCTCCTCCGCGTCGCCGTATTCCACCAGCCTGCCAAGGTACATCACCCCGATTTTGTGGCTGATGTGCCGCACCATGGTCAGGTCATGGGCGATAAACAAATACGTAATCCCTTTTTCATCCTGTATGCGTTCCAACAGGTTGATAATCTGCGCCTGTATGGACACATCCAGCGCGGAAATCGGCTCGTCGCAGATGATGAACTCAGGCTCCAGCGCCAGCGTGCGGGCAATGCCAATCCGCTGGCGTTGGCCGCCGGAAAACTCGTGCGGGTAACGGGAAATGTGATCGGGCTTCAACCCCACCAGTTCCAGCAGCTCCTGCACCTTCTGGCTGCGCTGTTTGGCGTCATACATATGGTAAATCTGCATGGGCTCCATAATAATGTCGCCCACCGTGTAGCGCGGGTTCAGGCTGGCGTAAGGGTCCTGAAAGATCATCTGCATTTTGTTGCGGTACGGGTGCAGCTTGGCGTTAGGCAAATGGGTGATGTCAACCCCTTTGAAGTAAATCTCCCCTTCGTCCGGCTCATAAATCCGGATTACGTTGCGCGCAAGCGTGCTTTTTCCGCATCCGCTTTCCCCAACCAACCCCACGGTTTCCCCCGGCATCAAGTCCAGACTTACATCGTCCACTGCCCGCACATAATCCGTAGCCCGAAACAGGTGTCGCTCTGCGACAAAGTACTTTTTCATGTGCCGAATGCTCACAACCGGGGTCGCATTGCGCATCATCACAGGTTCCCCCGATCCCGGCATGCCGCCGCTACAACCTCGTCCGCGCTGTTTTTACAATCCTGCCAGCAAACTGTGCTGTGCGTTGACCCAAGCAACGTCTCGCAGGGCATGTAATCCTTGCAGATTTTCATAGCCTGCGCGCAGCGCGGCATAAACGCGCATCCGGTATTCAGCTTGAGCAGATCCGGCGGCGTACCCGGGATGGAGATAAGCGCCTGTCGGCCGGTAACGCCGTGTGTGCCCACGCTCCTGAGCAACCCCATGGTGTAGGGGTGCCTGGGCTGATAAAAAATCTCATCCACCGTTCCCTTTTCCACCATTTTCCCGGCATACATGATGTTGACCGTATCGCACATTTTCGCAACAACCCCCAGGTCATGGGTAATCATAACCACCGCGGTGTGGCTCTCTTTGGCGATTTGCTTTAGCAGTTCGATAATCTGCGCCTGCACAGTCACATCCAGCGCGGTTGTCGGTTCGTCCGCGATAATCAGCTTCGGGTTGCAGGCCAAGGCAATCGCAATCACAATGCGCTGGCGCATTCCGCCGGAAAACTCAAACGGATATTGCCGAAACCGTTCTTCCGCACCGGGAATGCCCACCTGCCGCATCAACTGCAACGCGCGGTTTTTCGCTTCGGCACGGGAGCACCGCTCATGGCTCAAAATTCCCTCGGTAATCTGCGTACCCACTTTGAGTACGGGATTGAGGAACGTCATCGGATCCTGAAACACCATCCCGATGCGATTGCCGCGAATTTGCTTCATTTGCTTTTCATAAAGCGAGGGGCTATTTTGGCAGGCGGGCGCCAACGGAGAAATATCCTGCCCGTCAAACAGAATCTGCCCTCCGGTAATTCGCCCGTTGGATGCCAGCAAGCCCATGAGCGCGAGCATGCAAACGCTTTTCCCCGAGCCGGATTCCCCCACAATGCCCAGCAGCTCTCCCTGATCCACTTGCAGGCTCACATCCCGTACGGCGTTCACCACTCCGTTACGGGTTTGAAACTGCACGCACAGGTCTTTGATTTCCAGCAAAGCCAAAGTATCACGCCCTTCCGTTGCCGCCCTTGGGATTGAGCGCCTCGTCCAGTCCTTCGCCAATAAAGTTGAGCGCGAAGATGATCAGGCAAATCATTGCGATTGGGCAAATCATCTGGTTGGGAAACACGCTCATGTACATTCTCGCGCTTTGCGCCAGCGTGCCAAGGCTGGCCTGTGGCGCTGAAATCCCCATGCCAATGAAGCTTAAAAACGCTTCCATGAAAATCGCCTGCGGAATGTTCAGCGTGGCGGATACCACCAGCGGCCCCATCGCGTTGCTCAGCAGGTGCCTGCACAAAATCCGCGCGGGGCTGGCCCCCTGCGTATACGCCGCCAGCGCAAACTCTCGCTCCTTAAGCGCAATCACCTGTGAGCGCATCAGCCGCGCTACGCCAATCCAGCCCGAAACGCACATGCCCAGCATAATGCTGCCCACATTGGCTCCCAGAATCAGCATCAGCAAAATGATGTAAAGCAGCGAGGGAATCGCGTACATTACATCCACCAGGCGCATCATCAGCATATCGGTTTTGCCGCCCGCAAAACCGGCAATTCCACCGTAGAGCACACCCAGCAGCATGTTGATAAAGGTTGTCACAAAGCCGATCATCACGCTGATTCGCACACCATACAACACGCGGGTAAACAGATCGCGTCCCAGCGCGTCGGTGCCAAACCAGTGATTCCAGCTGATGCCCTTATTGATATCGGCTCCCATGCCGTCATACGGGTAAGGGGATATCATCGGGCCAATGATGGCCAGCAGCACGATCAGCGCCAGCACATAAAGGCCAATCAGCGCGCGGCGGTTGCTGCAAAACCGTTCCCACACATCGCGGGCAAAGCTTTTTCGCGCCATGGCGATAAACTCGCAGTTTTGTTCCTCGCTGCCGATGGGTTCAAAGTACGCGGTTCTTTCCAGCATGTTCATCCCCCCTGTCAGTTTTTCGCGTCCAGCTTAATTCGGGGATCCACCACCGCGCAAACAACATCGCTTAGCAGGTTCGCCAAAATAATAATCCCGCCAACAAAGATCGTTAAACCCATAATAACGGTATAATCCCGGTTGTTTACGGAGTTCACAAACTCCTTGCCGATGCCGGGGATGGTAAAGATACTTTCCACAACAAAGCTTCCGGTAATCTGAAACGCTACCATCGGCCCCGCAACCGTTACCAGCGGGATCAGCGCATTCTTGAGCACATGCAAGCCCAAAACGCGAACCTTGCGCAGCCCCTTAGCCCTTGCCATGGTTACATAATCCTGATGCATAGCTTCGGTGAAGCTGGTGTGCACCAGCCGGGACACCTGTGCGATCGGGTACACAGCCAGCGCGGCGACCGGTAAAATATAGCTTTTCAGGCTCCCATCCCACAACACTGGCAACCACTTGAGCGTGACCCCAAAAAACAGCATCAGCACAATGGAAAGCACAAAGTTTGGTATACTGATGAATAGTGTGGACGCGGTCAGGAGTTCTCCTCGCACACGGTTACTGGGCGTAACCGACATCCAGATGCCGATGAACGTGCCTATCACCAGCGCAATCGCAAAGGAGATCAGCCCCAGCTCCAAAGTAACCGGAAAGCCGCTGGCAATTAGCTGGTTTACGGTAACGCCCGTCTTTTTGTAGGATACGCCCATGTTGCCGCTGGCCAACCCTTTGAGGTAGGTAAGGTACTGTTGGTCTACCGGTTTATCCAAACCGTAGTTTTCCTCCAGCGCCGCCAGCATGGTCGGCGATATGTTCGCCGCGTCAAACGGGCTGCCCGGCATGAGCCGGGTCAGGACAAACGTAATGGTGATTAAAAAGAACATGGTTACGATTCCCATCACCAAGCGCTTGAAGATATACTTCCCATACTTTTTCACGCGGTACCCTCCCTTGCGCCGTTCCTGCGGCCATCATCCCTCGCGGGTTTCTGATAAACAAAAAGAAGCTGTTCTTTCAAGCAGCTTCATTGATGCTTTGCAAATGAGTTATTCCATTATGGGGTTTTGCAGCGCCGGTTTCTGTTTCAGCTCCCGAATCCCGTACCAGTACATGAGCAACACCAGTATCAGCGAACAACCGTCCGATATACTGCTGCTGCACAGCACCCCGTCCAGCCCAATGAGCGGTGGCAGTATCAGCAAACTGGGAATTAAGAACAACCCGTTGCGGCTCAGGGATATGAGCAGCGCCCGCTTTGGCTGGCCAATTGCCGAGTAGTACATGGAAGCCAGCGTTTGAGTGCCAAGCCCGAAAATGAACAGCTTACCAAGGTGCAATGCGCGAACGCCGTAGTCCGCCAATGCCGTGTCGCTGGAGAACAGGAGAAACAGTTGCCGGGGAAAGAACATCATCATCCCCCACACAATCACGCAGGATGCCGTCGCAATCAGCTGGCCCGTGAGCGTCGCCTGCTTAACCCGGTCATACAGTTTATGCCCGTAGTTGTAGGAAATGATAACTGAGAGCGCGTTGTTGAGCCCCATAACAAACATGATCGCGAAGCTTTCTACTGAGGAGATCACCGACACCGCCGATATGGCAAGGTCTCCGCCTCCGGCGCCCAGCGCCGTGTCGCCGTACACAACCAGCGAGTGGTTAATCAACGTATTGTTGAAGAAGCTTAAGGCCTGAAACACTGCCGGAGCCGCGCCCAGCGCCGCAACCCGCAGCATGACCTTCACATCCAGCGCCGCCCGGCCCGCCCAACGGAAAACCCCCTTGCCCCTGACAAAATACTGTACGCTTAGCAGGCAACTGATGATCTGGCTGATCACCGAGGAGGTCGCTGCTCCCGCGAGGTTCATGTGCAATACGGCAATCAGTAATGGGTCAATCCCCATGTTAATGAACGCACCGGCCATGGTTACAATCATCGCGTATTTAGTGTTGCCTTCCGAGCGAATCGCCGCCGCCAGCGCCAGGTTCACAATCATAAAAAAGCGTCCAATGGAGGTGATGCGCAAGTATGTTACTGCCATACCATACAGCGCAGAACTCCGCGTGCCTCCGCACAGGACCACCAGCGGCTCCGCAAACAGGAAAAACGTGATGCTTACCAAGATCGCCAACAGTACCGACAGGGCGCAAATGTTGGTGAACGCCTTGTTCGCCTTCGCCACATTCTTCTCACCCAGCGCGCCGGACATCAGAGCGCTTCCGCCAATGCTTAGCATGATGGTCAGCGCAGAGGTCAGGTTGGTGACCGGGAATACCAGCCCGATGCTGCCCAGCGCGTCCCTGCCAACAAAATGCCCCACGTAAAACCTGTCGATGAAGGTATACAGCGCGCTGACAATATTGGCACAAACCGCCGGGATGGACATGCTGACAATCAACGGCAGCATGTTCCGGGTCTCCATTGCGTTAATTCGCTCCGTGCTGCTCAAATTCTGCTCTGCCTCTTTTCTTTTTAGCCGCCCCCGCTTTCTACCGTCCCATACCATTCCTTTTCCGCGCCTTGCCGGTATCAAGGCTTGGTGCTATCATAAAGCATCCCGGCATATTAGTCAAGTATAATTTTATACAAGTACAATATTGAAACAGAGGCCCATCAACGCCCCCTGCATCCAGCCGCATATAAGCAAATCGCATGATTTTCAAGCTTTTTCCCCCGCGCCGCGGCATCACGCAGGCCTGCGTTCGCCGGAGTTTTTTTGAACAAATCCCATTTACCAATTTTTTCAACAGGCGCCCCGCCGTTTTCAGGTTATACACCCGCTCCCATACGCGTATTGCGCAGCAAGCCCATTGCCATTTGCGTCTGCGCAATCGGCTGCGGCGATGCTTTCCTTAACCTGTGAACCCAATTGAAAACGCTTGCTTTACCGGAATTTTCATCCATTGTACCCCTCCCATCGGACACAGGATGAAATGCAGCAAACGCCAGCAACTGCCGTTCCCTTCAAGGCATCCGATTTTCATGTTTTCCTCAGCTCAAGGGCAATGCTGTCGCGCAGCGGCAAAGCGATCGTGCCGGAATCAGCGTATCCTCTGCTTCCATAACAGGCGCGATGTCTCCGCAGATAGGAAGTTCTTCCCATTTCCGATTCCTTTGGCTGTTGACATTTATACGTGTATAATATATGATGGACAAAGCAATTGTCCTTTTGCTGCCAAGGCATTTTGCAAACACGCCCGCCCGCGGTTGAAAATCTGTGCGCGTCACCGGCCGATCCGGAGATTGGCGTCCGGCGCGTTCCCCTTTCCGCAGGCTGGTTTTTCTGTTGGGCACGAAGCCCAACCTCCGGTAAAATAGCAAAAGGAGTGTTTATCCGTGAAGAAAGTCATTGTGATTTACGGCAACCCCGGCAGTGTGGATATAACGTTGGAAGAAGTCCTGAACGAGTGGCAAAAGCTCAGCCTTTTGGCGGATGTGCACTATGAACTTCGTCATTTTGATACCTTCCCCACGCCCGAGGCCTTCAACGCCGCCATGGACGCGGACGTAACCGCCATACTGGGGGCATGGATTACCAATGGGTTTTTCAATCAGGCGTTTTATGATTCGCACCCCAACCTGCGTTATATTGGCGGGCTGGCGCATGGTTATCAGGAGTTGGATTGGCAACTGAGTCGCGATTATAACATTGTTATTACCAACACCACCTATGGCGAGCACACCATCGCGGAATACGCGTTTGCCCTGTTGCTGGAAATTTGCAAGCAGCCTGCATTTTGCAGCCATCATGTAAAAACCACCGATTGGTCGCAAGGCGCGCAAAAATACATGAACGCGCCGGTGCGGCAATTGGAGCTTTATCAGAAAACTTTTGGCGTTGTAGGGCTTGGCTCCATCGGTTTTCACGCGGCGATGCTGGCACAGGCTTTCGGCATGCGCGTAGTCGCCTATAACCGCCACCGGAAAACAGCGCCGGAATTTGCCTTTCTGGAACAGTTGCCCTTGGATGAGGTTCTCGCGCAATCCGACGTTGTATCGCTGCACGTGGCGCTAAACGAGCAAACCCGGGGGTTCATCAACCGCGAGGCAATCGCCCGCATGAAGGATGGCGCCATTCTGATTAACACCGCTCGGGGCGCGCTTGTGGATGAAGAAGCCCTTGCCGAAGCGTTGCGCAGCGGGAAGCTTACCGCCGCCGGTTTGGATGTGTTAACCAACGAGCCCCCGAAGGCGGATAACCCGCTGCTTTTGTTGGATAACGCGCTGATAACCCCGCACATTGCCTGGATGCCCAAAACCTGCCGGATGCGGCAAATCAGCATGGCGATTGATAATTACGCTGCCTTCCTTCAAGGTTCGCCCGTCAGCGTTATCAATCAACGGTAAAACGCCATCTGCTCCCAACCCTTCCCGTTTGAAAGGAGGCCGACCCGCGTGATCCATTATTCCAAAGGGATTCAAACCAAACAGAATATACTGGATGTCAGCAGGCGCCTGTTTTATGAGCGGGGCTATGATAAAGTAACCCTTCGGGAAATTGCGGCCGCTTCGGACACAAACCTTGGGTTGCTCAATTATTACTTTCAGGGCAAAGGCGATTTGGGCATAACCATTTACTTTGAAGTGCGTAAAAAACTGGATATCGCGCTCAAGCAGTTTTTTCCCAACCGGGTCGGGGCGGATGATTTCCTGCTCAGCAGCGCCGCAGAGTTGAAAATGTGCCTGCGCAGCCGACAATATGGCAGCTTCTACCTGCTCATGTCCAAAGAGCCGCAGTTCAAAAAGGACATTAACGAAACCATCATCAGCACCATGGTCAAATACACAAAGCAGGACTATCGCATTACCGATCGGGCAATTCTCGCCAGTATCAGCACCATGGCAACCAAGCCCGCGCTGGTGGAACATTTTTACGCCTATCCCGACCAGATGGATGAAAACATGTATCTACAGTACTATCTGGAAATGCAATTGCACCAGTTAAATCTGGGCACCGAACAGTACGCGAATCTGTTTACCGTCATCCAAAGCTTTTCCTGCTCCATGCTTGCGGATTTTACGCCGGTAATTGAACCCAGTCATGCGCCGGTACCATAAACGGAGGTTTTGCCCCGTGCGTTCACAGGGGCATCAGAGCGTTTCTCTGCGCAACCTGTCCGCGCCTATGCTGGCTCCATCGCTGGAAAGCATCGTTTTTCTGGAAATCCCTTACCCCATCATTCATAACGGCGACAGCATGGATTGTTTTCCGACGTCCGCATAATCCAAACTTGCGATAAATCCCATGTATCTTGAATAAAGTGGCATTGAATGGCATCAATCAAGATACGCTCGCCTGCTTACAGATGGAAATGGCTCATTGCAGTTGCCAATTCGGCATATTCTAAAAGTCGATACCGTCCTTATCAATACGAATATCCCCTAATCCAACCTGATTTACACATTTTTCGATGAGTTTGAATACGGTGGCAGAGGGGTGTAAGGAACACCCTGTGTTTTGTTACTCTGCTCGCCGTATCGCCCGAAGGGCTGATCCGCGCGCTCAGGCCGGCACAGCTTGGGCACTGTTTGCTGTGCGGCCGCAGTCAGGTTTTGCAACGCCTGTTCTGCCCGCTGTTGTGAATCGGGCGTCATGTCTGTTCAGGATGAAACTGTTTATGGATATAATCCTGGGTCATTTCAATGAATTTCTCAGCAGGCGGCGACAGGTATTTATTGTTGTTATGGATTAAGCTGTACGGATATTGCACCTTGGCCGGTTCGGTCCTGATCCTTTTAAGCAAGCCAAGTTCCAATTCCAAGGATACAGATGCAAATGGGATCAGCGCTACGCCAACATTGGCAACAACCGCATGCTTGATCGCATCAATATTGCTCAGCGTAATCGCTATGTTTTCCGGCGCGTTCATCAAAAGAATAAAGTTTTTATAATAGGTATAAAGCTGCGAATCCGTTTTGTGGACGATAAAGCCCATATTTCTGATGGTCGCGCTGTCCGCGCACTCTGCGTTTGCAAACTCCGATTTTGGCGATACGACCAGTACCAGATCGTCTTCCATGAGCCTGACGACGTTTACCTCCTTGTGGTAGGTCATGTTTCCGCCGTTTACCGCAAAATCAAGGGTTCCGTTGTTGATGAGATGCGCAACCTCCGAAGTGTTGCCAATCGTCATGCTGATATGCACGTTAGGGTATTCTTTCTTGAATTTCCCGATCACATTTGGCAGGATATACGTGCCCGGCGTATTGCTCGCGCCAATGTTCAGGCTGCCTGTCATAAATTCTTTTTTATTCAGCAGCTTATATTCCGCTTCCATGATGAGCTTAAAGACGCTTTGGGAGTATTCGTAAAGGATTTTGCCATTCTCATTCAAATAGACTTTGTTGCCAAATCGGTTGAAAAGTTGAAAACCAAGCTGCTGTTCCAATTTCTTGATCTGTATGGAAAGGGCGGACTGGCTGATGTGCAAAATCTCCGACGCCTTCGTAAAGCTTTCCTCTGCCGCGACTGTGTTAAACAGCTCAAGATAATGTAAATCCATCCGCAACCCTTCCATTTCTGCCACAAGTATATATTCGGTAAATAGTATCGTTGCTTTATCTATATTTGAATTATACAGAAAATGATACTATAATTCAATCGCTTTCAAATATATTTGAAAACAAATCAAACATTGTAAGGAGATCCTCTGCATGTCTTATTTAAAAATTATATTAGGGATTTTTGTGGCTCTGATGGTTGTTGTGATCTACATCAAAAATATCCGCTCCGAATTAGAATAAGAGGTTTATCGCTATGTCTAACTCCTTTCTGATCCCACTTGAGGTTTATGGCCTGGGCATTGTGATTTCTCTGGGCATCGCCATGCTGATTAAGTTCATGATGGTTGTGATCAAGAAATTCTCCAAAGATGAACCGGAAGAAAAAGCGGAAGAAGTTTAAGCATTTGTGAAAGTAAGGTGTTGACCATAAACCTCTCGCACTTATTTCAAGGCATTTCCACTTTATTTGTGCAAGACCCGCAAACCTCGATTGCGCGGGTGCTTCTGATTCTTCTGGGCATTTTATTAGTTTATCTTGGCGGCAAAAAAATCCTTGAGCCTTTAATCATGATCCCCATGGGGTTTGGCATGTCGGCGGTCAACGCTTCCGTTTTGTTTCTCTCAGCCAGTCAACTGGGGAATATTTTCATTGATCCGCTGGTTACCAACACAGACAGCTTAATGAATATCTTGCAGATTGATTTCTTGCAGCCCGTTTACACCTTTACCTTCAGTAACGGCCTGATTGCCTGTCTGGTGTTCATGGGCATCGGCGTCATCACGGACATTGGGTTTTTGCTGGCTTATCCCTTTACCAGCATGCTAATCGCAATCTGTGCCGAACTGGGCAGCGTGCTTACTTTCCCCATTGCCACCGCATTGGGCCTCAACTACGGCGAAGCCGCCGCGGTGTCCATCATTGGCGGGGCGGACGGGCCAATGGTGCTTTATACGTCGCTGATGCTGGCAAAAAACCTGTTCGTTCCCATCACCATTGTCGCCTATCTGTATCTAAGCTTAACCTACGGCGGATATCCATACTTGATTAAGCTGCTCGTGCCCAAAAAATACCGGGAGCACGCTGTGGTAACCACAAAGACCACCCATGTTTCTTCAAAGCAAAAGCTGGTCTTTACGGTTGTAATCAACACGGTTCTGTGCCTGCTGTTCCCTGTGGCGTCCCCCCTCTTCCTGAGTTTCTTTTTGGGGATCGCGATCCGTGAATCGGGCATTCAAAAGTATATCAAGCTTATTGAAGAAGTTTTCCTTTACGGCGCTACTTTCTTCCTTGGCTTAATGCTTGGCGTGCTCTGTGACGCGAGCACCATCCTGAACCCCAAAATTCTGATACTGCTGGTGCTGGGCATGATCGCATTGCTGCTTTCCGGGGTTGGCGGAATCCTGGGCGGCTACCTGGTCTATTATATCAACCGAAAGAACTTTAATCCGGTGATCGGCATCGCGGGGGTTTCGTGTGTTCCAACCACGGCCAAGGTTGCGCAAAAGGAAATCAGCAAAGCCAACCGGTACAGTTTTATCATGCAGTACGCGCTGGGCGCCAATATCTGCGGGGTCATTACCACGGCCATCTTAACGGGTTTATATGTAACGATCGTCGGCGGTCTTGTGAAATAACAAATGAGGAAAAAGCGGAACCTTGAGGTTTCCGCTTTTTTCGATTTCATAAACAAGTCAGGTTTACGAAGTTTCTATCGCCGGTTCATACTTCCTACTTCACCAAAGCGCCGTGGGTTCAGCCAAACAGCCCCGTCCCGCGCGTGGCTCTTTTATTGAGGGGCGCTGATAACTGCTTTTCCGCACGGCCGAAAAACGTCGGTAAACCATCCCCGTCATGGGTGGCGAACACGGCTTGCAGCATCACGGTCGAAAGCACCCATCTGTTCGCGTGGGCACCCGGGCAAAGGAGCATCAGGGCGCTCAGGCGCGCAAAAAACGGAAGCGTTTCATGGCGGAGTTTTTCCTCCTTTTATGGATAGAAAGCTGGCCCTTTCGGTTAACCCGCGAAGGGTTGTATTCTTTTCTAAGTGGGCCTCATGGCTCCATAGCCCTCCGGAGAGGTTTGCAGCAGTCGGCGGGCCGCCGTGGGTTGGCAGGTGGGCGCGGGTCGCAATTCTGAGTCCGTTCTTATGGGGTTCACAATCCCACGCTGCGAAATTGGTTGCTTCCCACCGCAAGATGTGGTATACCAGTATTGCACTTTTCTTCGACGTTTCATTATCACAGCATTGGGAAGGAAACTGGCTATGCTCCAAGTGACGCATCTTTCGAAAGTATATCACACGCTTCGCTCCGTGAACGACCTCAGCTTTACGGCGGAAAGCCAGGAAGCCGTGGGGCTGCTGGGGCCAAACGGCGCGGGCAAATCAACCACCATGCGGATGTTGGCCGGTTATTTAGCGCCAACCTCCGGGGAGGTCGAGCTTTGCGGCCTGCGCATGGCCGACCGCCCGCGGGACGTGAAACGGATGATCGGCTATTTACCGGAACTGCCGCCCCTCTACCCCGAAAGCACTGTAACCGAACACCTCCGCTTTGTGTGCGCGCTCAAGGGCGTCAGCTCCCGGGATACCGCGCGGGAATGCGAGCGCGTGTGCGGCCTGCTCAACCTTTCCGCAGTATCCGGCCGGGTGATTGGGCGGCTTTCCAAGGGGTACCGGCAACGCGTGGGGTTCGCGGCGGCGCTGATCGGTCAGCCGCGTCTGCTGATCCTGGACGAGCCGACCGTAGGGCTGGATCCCCAGCAGGTGGTGGAAATCCGCCGCCTGATTTTGGACCTGGCCCAGCAAATGACGGTGCTGATCTCCTCCCACATGCTGTCGGAAATCGCATGCGTGTGCGCTCATCTGCTGATCCTCAACCGGGGGGTGCTGGTGGCCGACGGCAGCGCGCAGTCGATTGCCGAAAAGCACCGCGACCGTTCGCTGCTCGCCGTAACCGTGCGCGGGGATCGGCTTTTGGCAACCGAGACGCTTCGTCAGGCCACAACGGGGCAGGGAACGCTTTCCGTGCAGGAACGCCCGACCTCGGATGAAACGGATTTTCTGGTTCAGGCTTCCGCACAGGCGGATTTGTCGGCGGCCGTCTTTCAGGCGGTGGCGGCGCGGCGCGACGCGCTCACGATCACCTCGCTTTGCGCCAAAACGCCTTCGCTGGAGGATATTTTTATGGAAATCACGCGCGGCGGCGCCTCGGAGCCGGCGCAGGCCGCCCAAGGGGGGTGCGGGGACGCATGAAAGGGCTGTTTTGCAAGGAATGGAACCATCTGTTTAAAACCATGACCGGCTATGTGTTCATCGCGCTGTACCTCGCGCTTTCGGGCGCGGTGTTCACCCTTACCTGCCTTTTGGCGCAAAGCGGGGATATTAAGAGCTATTTTTCGGTGTTCAACACCGTTTCCGTGCTGCTTTTCCCCATCCTGACCATGGGACTGTTTTCCGAGGAGCGCAAGCAGAAAACCGACGAGCTGCTCCTGACCGCGCCCGTTACGCTCACCTCCGTTGTGATGGGCAAGTTTCTGGCAACGCTGAGCGTATTTCTGCTGCCGATGCTCGTTACCCTTTGCTACCCGGCAGTGCTGTACCTGTTTGGGGTGCGCGCGCTGGCGGTAACGGTGGGCAACTATCTGGGGCTTTTGCTGCTGGCTTCCGCCTGCATAGCGCTTGGGGAGTTTCTGTCCCTGCTGACGGACAGCCAGTTTGTGGCGGCTATGACGACCTATGCCGTGTTCGGGCTTCTGCTGCTGGCCGGCTCGGCCACCAGCATGGTCAGCAACCCCACGCTTCAGGCGGCGCTTGCGTTTTTGGCGATCACTACGCATTGCCAGGGCTTTGCCTACGGGGTGTTTGACCTGATGGAGGCCGTCTATTTCCTCAGCGTTACGGCGCTGTTCCTGTTCCTGAGCGTTTATATGTTGGAACGCCGCAGGCTTTCGTGAGGTGGTATCGATGAAAAAACAGACGCAAAAAGGGCTTTGGACGGCGGTGCTGTTGCTGGCGCTGTGCGTTTTTGGGCTGGTGAACCTGTGCGCAACCTTCGCGGCCAAACGCTTCCAAACCGCGCTGGACTTAACCGAGGAAAACCTCTATGCCCTTTCGGCCGATACGCAAAAAGCCGTCGCCGGTCTTGAAAATGAAACCAACGTGTATGTGTTCAGCGCCGAGGCCGACTACCCGGCCATGCTCAGGGAAATGCTGCGTCGCTATACCCAGCTGAGCGATCAGCTGCGCGTAACCTACGTGGACCCAACGGAAAACCCGGTGCTGATGACCCATTACCAGCAGATGGGCGCAACGCTGGACGCGTCGGATATTCTGGTGGAAGGCGCCGCCCGGATCAAGGCCATCCCCTACGCGGACCTCATTTTATATACGGATAACCAGCCGACCGGCATTGATCTGGAGCAGCAGCTCACCTCGGCCCTGCTGTATGTCAACAGCAGCTATGCTCCGCGAGCGGTGTTTACAACAGGCCACGGGGAACGCCCGACTTCCGCGCTTCAAAAGCTTTTCACCGATAATCAGTTTAGCGTGGAAACCGTAGCCATTGGCGTGGAGGATGCGCAGCAGCCCGAAGTGATGGTGATTGCCGCGCCCGCGACCGATTTTACCGCTACGGATGTGACGGCGCTGCAAAATTACCTCGGCGGCGGCGGAAAACTCATGGTGTTTTTGGAGCCAACCGACGCGGCTATGCCCAACCTGAACGGTTTTTTAAGCGCGCTGGGCATGGCCGTGCAGCCCGATATTGTGTTTGAGCCCAAGGCCTATGCCTCCGGCTCGCCGCACAACATCATCCCCATGTACACCTCAAGCGCGGTTAACGCTTACTTTGCGGACCATCCGGTGTATGTGGTGATGCCCTCCGCCAGCGCCATCACGCTCAGCGCGTCGGCCAACGGACAACAGGCGGAAGCCCTGCTGAGCACCACGGCGGATTCATACGCCAAGACTGACCTGCGCTATACCGCGTCCGAAAAGGCGGAAGGCGACGTAACGGGGCCGTTTACCGTGGCCGCCATGGCGGACGGAAAGGTGTTCCTTGCCGCCTCCCGCATGATGTACGCGGATGATCTGATGGGCGCGGATTCCTACGCCAACCGGATGTTTTTAACACAGGCGCTGGGCGCGCTGTGGCAGCAGAGCACCGTGCTGAGCCTTCCGGCCAGGCGGCTGGAAAGCGCGACGCTGCCCATTACCGGCTATCAGGCCAATCTGCTTGCGATCGCGCTCACAGGGGCGCTGCCCCTGATGGCGCTGGCGGTGGGCTTTGCGGTCAAGTGGAGGAGGCGTCGCCTGTGAAAGCAAAACAAAGGGCGGTAGCCGCGCTGGCCGCCTGCGCGCTGGCGCTTATAGCCTTGCTGGGCTGGCTTTTGTACCGGCCGCAGGCCGAAACGCCCGTAGCCGCAGAAGCAACGGTGTATGAGGTGGTCGCCGTTTCCCCGGCGGATATCGCGGCCGTCAAGGTAGAAAACGCGCAGGATTCCTATGCTGTGTTAAACGGCGCGGACGGCGTGGAAATGATCAGCCAGACAGCCGGCGCCTATGACCCAGCCCAGCTACGCGCGCTGCTGTACGCGGCCGGGCACATAACCGGCAGCCGGAAGGTGACCGACGAAAGCGCCTTTTCCGGCTACGGCTTAGACGAGCCTCAGGCCACCGTCACCCTGTTTTTGGCGGATCAGCGTCAAATGCGCTTTCAGGTGCTGGCGAATAATCCGCTGGAAAACAGCGTCTACTTTTGGGACGAAACGGCGCGCGCGGTGTACCTGATTCCCGGAGAGGTCGCGGCGCTGTTTCTGCGCACCTCGCAGGATTTTATCAGCCACACGGTGTTTTCGCTGTATTCCCGGGATGATTATTCTCAAATCGATCAAATTATAGTAAAATATAACGGGAATGGGCGAGATTACCAGTTGGAACAGACCGATCAGGGTTTTTACCTGACGTCGCCCGTGCGGCTGCGGCTTTCGCAGGCCAGCGTGTACGCCAATGTGCTGAACCCCATGCTGCAGCTTTACGCCGATCAGGTGATCGCCACACAGGCCGATCTTTCGCAGTATGGGCTGGATCAACCGGAACTGACGCTGACACTGACGCTCAAGAGCGGTGAAACCCAGCGCGCGGTGTTCCTGCGCACCAAGGATAACCAGTGCCTGATGGCGGACCCAGAAGGCGCTGTGGTATACCAGCTGGACGACGCGCCCCTGCTCCTTTTAATGCAGGACTATACCGCCCTGCTGGCCGGCGGCATCGTTGCCTATACGGGAGGCGATTTGCAGGATGTGACCCTGACGCAGGGTGACCATAGCTTTTTCCTGACGTGTGAGGGCGATGGAACCGAGTTTGCGGTAAGCAAAGGCGCAACGGAGCTTTCTCAGGCGTTCGGTACTCAATTGCTGGAGGCGCTCAACGGGCTTGCTCCGGTTGGGGAACTGAACGCCGCCGTGACCGCCGACCCGGTATGCCAGTTCACCGCCAGCCTGCGCAGCGGCACACAGGAAACCGTAGCCCTGATGCCGTTGGGCAGTGATCTGTACGCCGTATCCGTGAACGGTACGGCGGCGTTCGCAACGGACGCGGAAGCGCTGCAAAGGTTACAGGCCATATTTGATACCCTGATTGCCCAAGAGTAAAGGAGAGCCGTTATGGACCACCAGCGCGAGCATTTCGATCCGCTGCAAATGAGCGATTTTCAACTGAAGGATAGCCAGACCGTAGCCAGCCAGATTTATAAGACCCTCCGGGAGCGGATCATCAACATGCAATTGCCGCCCGGCGTTACCATGAGCGAGCAGGAAACGGCCAACGCGCTGGGCGTGAGCCGCACCCCTGTGCGGGAAGCGTTTATCCGCCTTTCCCGTGAAAAAATGGTGATTATATCGCCACAGCGGCGCACCGCCGTTGCGAAGATCAGCACGGAGCGCGCCCAGCAGGAGCATTTTTTGCGCGAATCGCTGGAACAGGCGGTGCTGGAGCAATTTGTGCTGAACCTGAAACCCGAGGTGCTCACGAGCATGACGCAGATCATCGATCAGCAGCGTCGGGCCATGATTGAGCATGATTTTGACGGTTCCATGTATTATGACGACGAATTTCATAAAACCTTTTACGTAGCCACCGATAAGTATTTATGCTATCAGGTGCTGAGGCGCAATTGCTTTGATTATCAGCGTTTGCGCTATCTTTCCTCGTGCAGCGACGAGGCGATCCAGCAATTAAACCTGGACCAGCACGAGCAGATGCTGCGGCTGATTGCGGAGCGTAACCTTCAGGATGTGCAATCCCTGCTGCGCCGGCACGTGCGCCGCATATTTGATGAAATGATTACGCTGAAGGAGAAATATCCGCAGTATATTCTCTGAGGAAATGGAAATTTATCCTTCGCCGCAGCGAAACCGGGTCAAGGGCGTAGCCCTTGTCAGGGTGCAGGGGCGAGGCCCCTGCCGGGGTTTGGGGTGGAACCCCAAGCCTAGCGCCGCAGCGATTTCCCAACCAGCGAGCGAACAGCCCGCAGGGCTATGAGGCGAGCGGGTATAGCACATCGCTGAGGTTCGCGCATAACCCCCTCGCCGCAGCGAAACCGGGTCAAGGGCAAAGCCCTTGTCAGGGTGCAGGGGCGAGGCCCCTGCCCGGGTTTGGGGCAGCGCCCCAAGCCTAACGCCGCAGCGATTCCCCAACCAGCGAGCGAACAGCCCGCAGGGCTATGAGGCGAGCGGCCACAGCACGCTGCTGGGGTTTACGCACACCCACCTCGCCGCAGCGAAACCGGGTCAAGGGCAAAGCCCTTGTCAGGGTGCAGGGGCGAGGCCCCTGCCCGGGTTTGGGGCAGCGCCCCAAGCGCCTAACGCCGCAGCGCGAACCAACCAGCGAGCGAACAGCCCGCAGGGCTATGAGGCGAGCGGCCACAGCACGCTGCTGGGGTTTACGCACACCCACCTCGCCGCAGCGAAACCGGGTCAAGGGCGTAGCCCTTGTCAGGGTTCAGGGGCGCGGCCCCTGCCCGGGTTTGAGGCAGCGCCACAAGCGCCTAACGCCGCAGCGTGAACCAACCAGCGAGCGAACAGCCCGCAGGGCTATGAGGCGAGCGGCCACAGCGCATTGCGGAACATTGAGCCGCACCCCGTTCCCCTCCGTCATACTTATCACACCGCGTAAAAACCAAATAGCCTCTATCCCCGCGCCCCGCTGTGCTTCCGGCACTCGGGGCGCTCTTTCTTGCCGGGTTGCAAAGGTGTGAAACGCGCCGCAAGCAGCCAGCCGTACCCGCCCCGCGCGCTGGCGGAGGCTTCGCCCCCGAGCCGCTGCCGCGCCGCTCTCCAACGCCAAAGCCCGTTCCGTTTAGCCTCAATCCTCCGGAACCCATTCAAACCTTGCCTTTCCCAACGTTCTTTTTCGGATATCCATTCGCGCCGCCTTTGCTTGCGGAACGTTTTTCAAGAAAAACCGCTCCCTTTGAAAAAAAGGCATTGACTTTTAAAATCTGGTATGGTAGCATACGGTTGATGTGAACAATCCGTTAATATAAGGTTTCCCAAAAGGCGGGCTGGACGTATGCCCCTTCAACCGAATAGTCGCGCTTTGTGCGATTAGTTTGATAATGCTTAAGGAGGAAAACCACAATGACCAAGAAGATCCTGTCCCTCGTACTGGCATTGGTGCTGTGCATGACCGTCGCGTCCGCACTGGCCGCCGATACCGAAGTCATCATCACCGGCACCAACGGCCCCGGGGATACCCAGTCCATGGCGCATGAAGAATGGGCCAAACGCCTCAACGCTATGGGCGGCTGGAACGCCAAGGCGCTCGTTTCCTCTGAAATGGGCAACACCGATGACGTGCTGGAAGCCGGCATGATGGGCGAGCCCGTGATCGCCTCCAGCGATCCTTCCCGCTTGGCTGCCTACGCCCCCGGCATCGGCATCCTGATGATGCCTTACCTGCTGGACAGCTACGACCAGCTGGACGGCCTCATGGAAACCGACCTGTACAAGAGCTGGGTTACCGAACTGCGCGACAAGGGCATTGTGCTGCTGACCGCCAACGGCCTCACTGGCTGGCGTAACTGGGTTACCAACAAAGTCATCAACAAGCCTGAGGACCTCAACGGCCTCAAGATCCGCACCATGGGCAACCCCATTGCCATCAACTCCGTGAACGCCATGGGCGCCATTGCGACCCCGATGGCCCAGTCCGAAGCCTACAACGGCATTCAGACCAAGGTAATCGACGGCGGCGAGTGGCAGATCCCCACGATCTACTCCTCCAAGTTCTATGAAGTTTGCTCCAACATCTCCCTGTCCCACCACTTCCTGCTGACCTGCGACATGGTTTGCGGCGCCGCGTGGTTTGACACCCTCTCCGCCGAGCAGCAGGAACAGTTGACCACCTCCTGCGTGCAGAACTACAAAGACAACCAGGCGCTGGTGATTGAATACGAAAAGAAATACCTGGACGAGATGGTCGCTAAGGGCGTGACCGTGACCGAGCCGGACCGCGAAGCCTTCCGCGCCGCCACCGAGTCCCTCTACTCCGACCCCGCCACCACCAACGGCGCGGATTATGCCGCCCTGCGCGTGGAACTGTACAAGGAACTGGGCATCAAATAAGCATCCAAACCAATTTTCACACCGCGTAAGCGCGTGTGAACCGGCGGTGGCATCGCTGCGGTGCCACCGCACCCTTTTATCAAGCGCAAGTTGAACGGTTTGCACAATGTTGCGCCCATGTTGGAGGATCATGATATGCAAAAGGTTTATCATTATTACTGCAAGGTTGAGGAAGTCCTAGTGGGCGCCGATTTCATTGTGATTGTCGCGCTCACCTTCCTGAATGCTATGTTGCGCCTTTTTGACTACCCCATTATCTACGCGGACGATATTTCCATGCTCATGTTCAGCTGGACGGCGTTCATGGGCGCGGATGTGGCCATGCGCCATTGCCGTTTAGTCGGCATGGATATCGTAACTAAAAAATTCTCTCCCAAAATGCAAAAGGTTTTTTCCATCATTGTTCACCTGATTATTATCGCGATGATGATCCTGCTGATTCGGGGCGGCATCAAAATTATGACGATCAACGGCAACCGCCCGTTTAACACGCTCGCAAACTTTGGCATCGGCTACGGCGCCGTAACCGCCGCCCTGCCTGTGTGCGGCAGCATGATGATCCTGACCGCGCTGATTAAGATCGGCAAACTGATTCTGCACTTTAAAGACGACAGCTTCACCCTCAAGGGCGAAGTGAACGACAACACCCTTGGCGAGGAAAACGCCGGTGCGGATCAAGCCCCTGTTAATCTTGACGATCCTGAGGAGGTGCGGTAAGCATGATCGCATTATGTATCGTTTTCCTTCTGTTTTTGCTGATTAACACGCCCATCGCGTTTGTGATCGGCGGCGCGGGCATCGCGTGGTTTGTAGCCTCCGGGCGCAGCCTGGATGTTCTGGCGCAGTATGTGATTACCCAAACCCAGTCCATCGCGTTTCTGGCGGTTCCGTTTTTCATTTTTGCCGGCAACTTGATGAACCGCACGGGCATTACCCGTAACCTGATTAACTTTTCCCGCCTGCTGACCCGCCGCATGGTGGGCGGCATCGCGCAGGTGTCGGTGCTCCTGTCCACGCTGATGGGCGGCGTATCCGGCTCGGCCGTGGCCGACGCCTCCATGGAGGCGCGCATCCTTGGGCCGGAAATGATTAAACGCGGTTACACCAAGGGCTATGCCGGCGGCGTAATCTGCCTGACTTCGCTGATTACCGCCACCATCCCCCCGTCGCTAGGGTTGATCCTGTACGGGTTTATCGGCGGCGTATCCATCGGCAAGCTGTTTGTGGCCGGCATTATCCCCGGGTTGTTGATGATGGCCGTGCTCATGTTTACCGTGCACGTCACCTCCAAAAAGCGCGGCTTCGACCTGCCCGCCCCCAACGCCAAGCGCCCCACGTGGAAGGAAATCCGGCATGAGCTGAGAAAGTCCGTCTGGGCGCTGATTTTCCCGCTGATTTTGATTATCGGCATCCGTTTTGGCCTGTTTACCCCCACGGAGGCCGGCGCGTTCGCGGTGGTGTACGCCATCATCGTTGGCGCGTTCGTTTACAAGGAACTGACCTGGAAAGCCTTCTTTGCCGCGCTGAAGGATTCCTTCATCGACAACGGCGGCATTATCCTGATTATCGCCATGTCGGGCATTTTTGGCAAAGCGCTGACCGTGGTGGACGCCCCGGGCCAGCTGGCGGGCTTCCTGTTTGGGCTTACCAGCAACGCAAGCGTGCTGATGGTGCTCATCATCCTGCTGCTGGTGGTAACGGGCATGTTCATTGACAGCAACGTCAACATCATGCTGCTGACCCCGCTGTTCCTGCCGGTGTTGCAGCAGATGGGCGTGGACCCCGTGCATTTCGGCATTTGCATGATGACCATCGTCACCATGGGCTGCATGACGCCGCCGGTAGGCACGGCGCTGTACACCGTGTGCGACATTCTGGATTGCCCGGTAGAGGTTTACTTTAAAGAAACCATGCCCTTCTACGCGGCTGTCATCCTGTTGGTCATCGCGCTGATTTTCCTGCCCGGTGTGGTCATGTGGCTGCCCAACCTGCTGTATGCCTGATCGGCGCAAATTGATGTGAGGATGTGATGGTTAGGATGAAAATGAGTTTTCGCTGGTTTGGCGAAGGGTTCGACTCCGTCAAGCTCTGGCAGATTCGGCAGATTCCCGGCATGGTAGGCATCATCGGCACCCTGTACGATTCCAAGCCCGGTGAGGAATGGGACCTGGAAGCGATCCGCAACCTGAAAAAACAGGTGAACGACGCGGGCCTTGAACTGCTGGGTATTGAGAGCGTCAATATCCACGATGCCATCAAGGCGGGCACGCCGGAGCGGGACCGGTATATCCGGAATTACATCCAGACCATCCGCAAGCTTGGCAGCGAAGGCATCCACATGATCTGCTACAACTTTATGCCCGTGTTTGACTGGACGCGCTCCGACCTGGCCAAGCCCCGGCCGGACGGCTCCACCGTGCTCGCGTACGATCAGCACCGCATTGACCAGATCGACCCGCAGGAAATGTTCACCCGGCTGGACGGCAACAGCAACGGTTTCGTGCTTCCCGGTTGGGAGCCGGAACGCATGGCGCACGTGAAGGAACTGTTCGACCTCTACCGCAATGTAACCGAGGCCCAACTGTTTGACAACCTGGTGTACTTCCTGAATGCCATTATGCCCGCGTGCGACGAGTTTGACGTGAACATGGCCATCCATATTGACGATCCGTGCTGGTCGGTGTTCGGCCTGCCGCGCATTATCACCTGCAAGGATCAGCTTCTGCGCCTGATGGAGGCCGTGCCCAACCCGCACAACGGCGTTACGCTGTGCACCGGTTCGCTCTCCTCCAACCCCGCAAACGACATTCCGGATATTATCCGCAGCCTCAAGGGCCGCATCCACTTTGCGCATGTGCGCAACACCCGCTACACCGCCCCCGGCGTGTTTGAGGAGGCCGCCCACTACGCCTCGGACGGCTCGCTGGATATGTACGCGATTGTCAAGGCGCTGGTGGATATCGGCTTTGACGGCCCCGTGCGCCCCGATCACGGCCGCGCCATCTGGGGCGAGGTCGCCATGCCGGGCTACGGCCTGTACGACCGCGCGCTTGGCAGCCAGTATATTCTGGGCCTGTACGACGCGATTACCCGTCAGTAGAAAGCACCCTGTACACACCGCCCGCGTTTCGGCTGGGTCGCGCGTTCCCCCGGAGCGCTTCGCGCCCTCCATTTCGCGGGCGGGCTTTCGTTTAGGAGGCAAACCATGCTCCGTGTAATGATCGTTGGCTGCGGCGGCATCGCGCCCGCCCATCTGGAAGGATACCTGCATTCGGGAGAATCCGTGAAAATTGTCCGCCTTGCGGACCAGAACCTTGAACGCGCAAACGCGCTGATTGAAAAATACGGCCTGACCGACGCACAGGCCATCGCCGATTACCGCGATGGGCTTCAAGTCGCGGACGTAGTAAGCGTTTGCACCCCACCGGGCCTGCACCGGGACGTCGCGGTGGCCGCGCTGCAAAGCGGCTGCCACGTGCTGTTGGAAAAGCCCATGGCGCCCTCGCTTGCGGAATGCGACGCGATCATCGCCGCGGCCAACCAGTCTGGCCGGTTGCTGTCGGTGGTGGTGCAATCCCGCTATATCTCAAGCATCCGCAACGTGATCGATATGGTCAAGGGCGGCGCGTACGGAAAAAACCTGTATACCCGCGTGCATTCCACATGGTACCGTGGGGAAAGCTATTACGACCTTGGCTGGCGCGGCCGGTGGGAAGTGGAAGGCGGTGGCTGCACGCAAAACCATTCGATCCACCACATTGATCTGCTGCTGTGGGCCAAGGGCATGCCCGCGTCCATCCGCGCGTATATGACCAACCTGAACCACCACAACTCCGAGGAGGAGGATTTTGCCTCCGCCGTGCTGCGCTATGCGGACGGCAGCGTCGCGGAGCTGACCAGCACGCTGGTTGCCCACGGCGAAACGCAAACCCTCGCTTTCCAAATGGAAAAGGCGGGGATTTCCATCCCGTTTCAGGCATACGCGTCCGCGCCGCGCGGCAACGGTTTTCCCGAACCGGACGAAGCCATGGTGGCGCAAGTTACGGCGGATTTTGAAAGCCGGCCCAAGCTGGCGCTTGAAAACCATGACGGGCAGGTGCAGAATTTTCTGCGCGCCATCGAGGGCCGGGAGCCGTTGCTGGCCACCGCGCAGGATGGGCGCAACTGTATTGAACTGATTACCGGGGTGTACCAGGCCGCGATCACCGATCGGGAAGCGGTTTTCCCCATCCCGGCGGATTCGGATTTTTACACCGGCCGGTGGCGCGCGCAAGCGCCGCATTTCCACGAAAAAACCAAGGATGTGGCGGCGTTTGCCGATACCACCATCACCAGCTTCAAAAACAAGTTTTAGGCACAGTAACCGGGACGCCGCCTTTAGCGGACCCACGCGCGGGCTTCCCAGCCATCGGCAGGTTCGCGCGACCCGCCCATCGGGCGCGCCGGAAACGGAGGGATTTTTGAATGAAACTATCGCTTAACGGGCTAACGGATCAGGCTTACGCGGAACACGGCTATCAAATGCCAACCTTTGACGTGCGCACCATGCGGGAGCGCACCGCCGCCGCCCCCACGTGGGTTCACTTTGGCGCGGGCAACATACTGCGCGCGTTTCCCTGCGTGCTGGCCCAGAAGCTGCTGGATCGCGGCGAGCTTTCCACCGGGCTTGTGGTGGTGGAAAGCTATGACGAGGAAATTATCGACCGTGCGTTTACGCCGTTTGACAACCTGTGCCTTGCGGTGTCCTTGAAAAGCGACGGCACGGTGGATAAGCGCGTGGTGGCCTCTGTGGCCGAGGCGCTTGGCTACCACAGCCGCACCGCCCGCGTGGAAGAAATTTTAACTGCGGACAGCCTGCAAATGGTCAGCATGACCATCACGGAAAAAGGCTACGCGGTGCTGGACGCGCAGGGGAATCCGCTGGAACGCTACGCCGGGGATTTCGCCTCCATGGACGCGCCCGTATCCATCATCGGGATTTTAACCCGGCTACTGTACCTGCGCTACCAAAGCGGGCAAAAGCCGCTGGCCATGGTTTCGCTGGATAACTGCTCCCACAACGGCACCATCCTGTTTAACAGCGTGCTGGCCATCGCCAAAGCATGGGTGGAACGCGGGCTTGCGGACGAGGGCTTCCTGCGCTACCTGAGCGCCGGCGACAAGGTTTCGTTCACCTGGTCGATGATTGACAAAATCACCCCCCGCCCCTCGGAGGAAGTGATCGCCATGCTGGAAGCGGATGGCTTTGAAGGCGCGCAGGTGGTGGTGACCGCCAAAAACACCTATGTATCCGCCATGGTGAACGCGGAGGAATGCGAATATCTGGCCATTGAGGATCATTTCCCCAACGGTCGGCCGCCGCTTGAAAAAGTGGGCGTGATCTTCAGCGACCGCGAAACCGTGGATAAGATTGAAAAAATGAAGGTGTGTACCTGCCTGAACCCGCTGCATACCTGCCTGGCCATCTTCGGCTGCATGCTTGGGTACCAGAAGATTTCCGACGAAATGAAAGATTCGACGCTTGTAGATTTCATCCGTGAAATTGGCTACACGGAAGGGTTGCCCGTTGTGGTGGACCCCGGCATCATGAGCGCGCGCGGCTTTATTGACGAAGTGGTAGAAAAACGCCTGCCCAACCCTTTTGTGCCGGATACGCCCCAACGGATCGCGTGCGATACCTCTAAAAAAATCCCCGTGCGCTATGGCGAAACCCTGAAGGCTTACCGGGCCGCCGGCAAGGAGGATTTGTCCTTCCTGACATTTATCCCGCTGGTGTTTGCCGGCTATGCCCGCTATGTAACCGGCGTGAATGACGCCGGCGAAGCGTTCCAGCTTTCCCCCGACCCGAACCTGCCTGAGCTGACGGCGTTGCTGGAAGGCTTTGCGCTGGGCAGCGCGGCAGCGCCGCAAAAGCTGCGCGCGCTTTTCTCCCGCGCGGATATTTTCGGGTTGGACCTGTACAGCTGCGGGCTGGGCGAAAAAGCGGAAGGCATGTTCGCGGAAATGAGCGCGGGCAAGGGCGCGATTCGCGCAACGGTGGAAAAATACCTGCGGCAGGCAGCAAAGGAGAACCGCGCATGAAACCTTTTATGGATCAGGATTTTCTGCTGGAAAGCGACGCGGCCAAAACCCTGTACCACACCTACGCGAAGGATATGCCCATCTGCGATTACCACTGCCATGTGGTCGTAAAGGAAATCTGGGAGGATCAGCGGTACGATACTCTCACCCAGGTGTGGCTTTCGGGCGACCATTACAAATGGCGCGCCATGCGCCTGAACGGCATACCGGAACGCCTGATTACCGGCGACGCGCCTGCGGAAGAAAAGTTTATCGCCTATGCCCGCACCGTCGCATCCGCGGTCGGCAACCCCCTGTACCATTGGACGCATCTGGAGCTTCAGCGGTATTTCGGTATTTTTGAGCCGCTGAACGAGGCTACGGCCCCCGCCATATGGGAGCAGGCCAACCGCGTGTTGCGCGATGGGCTGACCACGCGGAAGATGATCCTCCAATCCAACGTGAAAACCATTTGCTCCACCGACGACCCGGCGGACGATCTGCGTTACCACCGCCAGCTCCGGGAGGATACCGCCTTCCCCGTGCAGGTGTTGCCCTCCTTCCGGCCCGATCAGGCGCTGGATGTGCGCAACCCCGGGTACTCCGCCTACATCGCGCGGCTGGGGCAGGCGGCGGGGCTGACCATTACCGATTGGGAAAGCCTGAAGGCCGCGCTGGCCAATCGCTTGGATTATTTTGACGCGATGGGTTGCCGCGTGTCCGACCACGCCTTTGCCTATGTGCCCTATGCCGAGGCCGACGAAAAAACGGCGGACAGTATTATGCGCCGGGCGCTAAACGGCGAAACCCTTACCCAGCCGGAGGAGGAGCAGTACAAAACCCTGCTGTTGCAAACGTTAGCCGCGCTCTACCATAAAAAGGGCATGGTGATGCAGCTGCACATTGGCCCCATGCGGCGCGTCAACGCGGCCATGACCCGGCAGTTGGGCGCGGATACGGGCTTTGACTCCGTTAACGACCTGTGCATCGCGGAACCGCTGGGCCGCTTCCTCAACAGCCTGAACGAGCGCGGCCTGCCCAAAACCATCCTCTATTGCCTCAACCCCAAGGATAACTACGTGTTAGGCACCATGCTTGGCAACTTTGCCGATGGCGGGCTGGCCGGGAAAATGCAGTTCGGTTCCGCATGGTGGTTTAACGACCACCGCGAAGGCATGGTGGAGCAGATGACTACGCTGGCCAATCTTGGCATGCTTTCCCAGTTTACGGGGATGCTGACGGACAGCCGCTCCTTCACCTCGTACCCGCGCTTTGAGTATTTCAGGCGCATCCTGTGCAACCTGATCGGCTCCTGGATGGAAGCGGGGGAGATCGCCCCAGATATGGATCGCATGGGCAAGCTGGTTCAGGACGTTTGCTACAATAACATCGAACGGCTGATGCGGCGGTAACGCCATTCCGTTTGCCCCTGCCGGCCGTCCGGTATGGAACGCTTTCCGGGCCGATTTTTACGCATGCCCGCGGTGGGTTACGCGGGGCGCAAAGGTTTCGGTCCTGTTGGTATGGTTGACCCAAATAGGCGCGGTATGCCGCACGGCATACCCGCAGCCCCGTGTGGGTGAAAAGCGCAGGCAACCCCCTTGCCTGCGCCGATCCCTCACATGGGGCTGTCCGTTTTTACAGGGGTTCACGCATGCCGGCAAATACAAATCCCAAGATACGCAAAAAAACGCAGCAGGAAAAGCACAATTTTCACCGGCGGAAGGGTGTATGATTTGGTCAACCTGAAATGAGGATGATCCATCCTCCACCTACCTGAAAACCGAAAGGGGAGCCTGAACCGATGACAGGGATGGTCACAGAAATCGAACGTTTTGCCTTAAACGACGGTCCCGGTATCCGCACCACGGTGTTTTTGAAGGGTTGCGACATGAACTGCGCCTGGTGCCACAATCCGGAAACCATCCGCGCGGGGCGCGATCTGCATGATTACGCCCAAAACTGTATCGGCTGCTACAAATGCGTATCCGTTTGCCCCAGCAAGGCCCACAAGCGCATCGACGGCGCGCACCGGTTTTTCCCCAACCTGTGCATCCAGTGCGGGAAATGCGCGAAGGTGTGCTATGCGGGCGCGATGGTCATGAGCGGCGAGCCGATGACCGTGGAGCAGATTATGGCGCAGGTGGCGCAGGATAAGCCGTACTACACCGACAGCAAGGGCGGCGTAACCCTGTCCGGCGGCGAAGTGCTCTGCCAGACGCCCTTTGCCATGGAACTGGCCGACGCGTGCCACGCGCAGGGCATCAGCGTTGGGCTGGAAACCAACCTCAACACGCCCTTTGAGAAAGCCCGCCCCCTGCTGGAAAAAGCGGATCTCATCATGTGCGATTTGAAACTGTGGGATAGCGTTGCGCACCGTCGCTGGACCGGTGTGGACAATGCCGTCATTCTTCAAAACATTCGGGAGCTTGACAGCCTGAACATCCCCTACATTGTGCGCACTCCGCTGATTCCCGGCGCAACGGACAGCGACGCGAACATCACGGCGATCGCGACGTTTCTCAAGCCCTGTCAAAACCTGATGTACTATGAGCTGCTGAACTTTAACCCGCTGGGGCGGCCCAAATATGCCAGCCTCATGCGCCCGTACCCGTTCGCGGAGGCCAAGCCGCTGCCCCGGGCGCGGATGCTGGAGCTGCTGGCCGTTGCGCAAAGCGAGGGTATCCCGGCACGGATGGACAACTGACGCACAGGAGGTCGCATACGATGGCGCAAATCATCATGGTCAACCAATATCCCGCGGAGCAAAGGTTCACCTATGGGGACCGGATTCGCGAGCTGCGGAAGCGCAAACTGCTGCAAACCGAGGAAAAAATCGAAAAAGAAGGCGGCCTGGACGAGGATGATTACGGCCGCGTGGTCGCGCCGGACGATTTTCATTTCGAGCCGGAATCCAACCATGCCGACGGCTCGTATTATGGCTACGAGGGCTGGTCGCGCAACTATGCCAAGCTGCTGTCTATCCATCCGCTGTACTGTGACCCGATGGACGCGTTTGTCGGGCGCGGCTTTTTCTTCATGACCCGCCGCAAAGCCAGCCTGTGGAACCCCGACCATCCCTATACGGCGCTGAAATCAGCCTTTGACGAGTATAACATCATCTGCGGCATAGGCAGCGACGGGCACTTTACCCCCGACCTGCGCATGGGCTTTGCCATGGGTTGGGGCGGGATTCTGGAAAAGCTCAAAAAGTACCGGGACATCAACACATCGCCGGAAAATCAACTTTTTTACCGCTGCGAAATAACCGTAGTGGAGGCCATCATCGCCTTCCTGACCCGCATGGGCTACGAAATCGCCGAGCTGGCAAAGGTGGAACGCAACGCTGACCTGCAAAAGAATCTTCAGGAAATGGCGGCGGTCAACCTTCGGATGGCCACGGAAAAACCGGAAACCCTGCGGGAGTGCATTCAGTGGATGTGCTGGTTCAGCTTTTTCAGCCGGCTGTATAACCGCGGGCCTTCGGGCGGGCAATTGGACGAGCTGCTTCGGCCGTTCTATGAGCACGATATCGCCGCTGGAATCCTTGATGATGAAACCGCAAAATTCTACATCGCCTGCCTGTTTTTGAACGACACCCGTTATTACCAGCTCGCCGGCCCGAACGATCAGGGGCAGGATATGGCCTCCCACGTCAGCTACCTGATTTTGGAGGCGGCGGATTGGATCAACATTGCCTGCAACCTCACCGTGCGCGTGCATGACCGCATGAACGAGGATTTTTTCCGCACAGCCGTCAGCTACCTGTTCAAAAACAAGAACGGCTGGCCGCGCTTCTCAGGCGATAACAGCCTTGTGAACGGCTTCATGCGCTGCGGGTTTGACCAGACGCTGGCCCGTAAACGGCTGGCCGCCGGTTGCAGCTGGATGAGCATCCCCGGCATGGAGTACACGCTGAACGATCTGGTCAAAATTAACGTGGCCAAGGTGTTTGAGGTCGCCTTTACCGAGATGATGGCGACGGAGGCGCAGCCTTCCACGCAGACGCTGTGGGAACGCTTTGAAAAGCACCTCTCCCGCGCGGTGGATACCACTGCGGAAGGCATCCGCTTCCACCTGACCTGGCAGGATCAAAACGAGCCGGAGCTGATTTGCAACCTCCTGAGCCAAGGCCCTGTGGAAACCGGGCTGGATGTAACCAAGAGCGCGCGCTATTTTAACATGTGCATGGACGGCGCGGGCATCGCCACCGTCGCGGACAGCTTCGCGGCCTGCGAACAGCGCATTGAGCGCGAAGGCAAAATCAGCTGGCAGGCGCTTGAACGGCAGATGAACCTGAACTGGAACGACATCGACGGCGAATATCAGCGCCAGATGATGCTGCACAGCGAACGTTACGGCGGCGGCGACACGCTGGGGGACCGGTGGGCCGTGCGCGTCAACGATCTGTTTACCGGCCTTGTACGGGGCGAGTGCCAACGCTATCCGGGGCTTAACTTTATCCCGGGCTGGTTCAGCTGGGCCAATACGCTGGATTTTGGCAGCCATGTGCGCGCGACGCCCAACGGACGCCGCAACGGCGAAGCCATCAACCACGGCGCTAACCCGACCTCCGGCTTCCGCAAGGACGGGGCGGTCACCGCCATGGCTAACTCCATCGCAAGCGTGCAGCCTTTTTACGGCAACTGCGCCCCGGTGCAGCTGGAGCTGGACCCCGGCATCGCGGGAAACGAAGAAGGCGTGGACAAAATGGTCAGCATGATCCGGACCATTCTGGAAACCGGAAATACGCTGCTGAACATTAACATTATCGACAAGCATAAAATTCTGGAAGCGCATAAGGACCCTTCCAAATACCCCGATCTGGTGGTGCGGGTTACGGGCTTCACCGCGTACTTCGCCATGCTCAGCCCCGAGTTCCGTCAATTGGTGGTCGATCGCGTGCTGGCCGTAAACGGGGAGGACGTCGTCGCCTGACCCCTCCGGTTAACCCAAGCCAAAAATCCATAACAGAAAGGATTTTGCCTTTATGAAAGCGGAAAACATCATGGAGGAAAAGCTGAACCTTGCCGATACCAACCGTTCCAGCAAACTGATGCTGCCGGGAGAAATCCCCGGCGCAACCGTGTACCATTACGTTATGCTCAGCGGCGATACGGTCCAGTTTATGGCCGACCCGCAGTTCATCCGCATCCTGTTTCTTTGTCAGGGCGAGGTAACCTTCGCGCTTGGGGAGCAATCCTGGCATTATTCGCAAAAAGCGGTGTTTGTGCCCCTGCCGGAGCAGACGGTCGAGGTGCGCGTGGCGCAAACCGCTCACCTGCTGGAAATCCGCTGGGAACTGATTGACGCCGACCGCGCGGAGCTGGCCGAAAAAAAGGAGCAGTTCCCTGTAACCCAAATGTACATGGCCGCCATGCAGTACCGCGACCCGTTCAAGAGCGAGAAAACCATCAGCCGGGCCATCCTCCCGCACCGGACGCTGCCGCGCTTTGCCATGGGCAGCGTGGAAACCTATGCCGACGATCTGATCGGCCAGCACGAACACCCGCTGCTGGACCAGTTCTTTTTCAGCTTCCCGGAAAACGATATGACGCTACTGATTGACGATCTGCAATACCCGATGGGGGCCAATACGCTTTTGCACGTTCCGCTTGGCTCCAACCACGGGGTGAGCGTTACGCGTAAACAGGTGGCCCACTATATCTGGATTGATTTCATCCCCGACCCGGAAAAGGGCAACGCCTACCTGGACGATGTGCACAAGCCCACCGGAACCACGCGCACGTTTTGAGGCCGGCCATGATGCGATATGACCGTCCCGTTTTGCTGGATAACCCCCGCGCATGGCGCACCTACCTTGGCGGAAGCATGCTCAGCGCGCTCCACGGCGAAACCGGGGAGGACGGGCACTTTCCCGAAGAATGGATTTTGTCCGTGGTGAGCGCGCGCAACGCCGGACGAGAGCATATTGCGGACGAGGGCCTGTCCCACCTTGCGGCTACCGGGGAAACCCTGAAAGCCTACATTGAGGCAAACCCAACGGCGGCGCTGGGCGAGGCGCACACCGCCCGCTATGGCGCGCAACCCGGCATGCTGCTCAAACTGATTGACGCGGCCGAACGCCTTACCGTGCAGGTGCATCCGGACAGGGAAACCGCCATGGCCCTGTTTCATAGCCCGTTTGGTAAGACCGAGTGCTGGCACATTCTGGGCGGGCGAACGGTGAACGGCGAAAAACCCTGCGTGTATTTCGGGTTCAGGCAGGGCACAACGCGCGAACAATGGAAGCGCCTGTTTGATCAGCAGGATATCCCCGGGATGCTGGACTGTCTGTACCGTTTTGAGGTGCAGCCGGGCGACACGCTGCTGATTGAGGGCGGCGTGCCCCATGCCATCGGCGCGGGTTGCTTGCTTGCGGAAATTCAGGAGCCGACGGATTATACCATCCGTGTGGAGCGCGTTACGCCCTCCGGTTTTCCGGTCGCGGACAGCATGTGCCATCAGGGGTTGGGGTTTGAGCGGATGTTTGACTGTTTCCACTATGATAACCTGACCCGCGAACAGGTGCGCGACCGCTGGCTGATCCCGATGCGCGCGCTGGAACGGCAGGCAGGCGGCGAAATCCGCGCCGTGGTTCAGTATACGGATACCCCAATGTTCCGCATGAACCGGCTTGAGGTGTGGGATGCGCTGGATCTAAACTGCGGGCCGGAGTTCAGCGGCCTGTATGTGTTATCGGGAGAAGGCGAACTGGTTTGCGCGGACAGCCATCAACCGTTATGCACAGCGCAGCAGTATCTGATACCGGCCGGCGTGCGTCAACTGCGATTGCAGGCTAAACCCGGCAAGCCTTTGACGGTGTTGCAATGTTTTGGGCCTAAGCCGTAAACGCGCAATGTAAAAGTATAAAAATGAAAAAGCGAGGTTACGCTGTGAAAGTAACCTCGCTTTTTGTTTATTATAACACCTCAAATCCCCCGCCGCAGCGGAGATGGGTCAAGGGCGAAGCCCTTGGCAGGGTGTGCACTGCCCCAGGATAAACAGACAGACAGAAAAACCCCCTGGCGTAAAATAACGCGAGATTACGCGATCTTGCTCCGTTTTTCCAATGG
>Ga0116170_10000394_pt1 | contig 46032 bp, 35 predicted proteins | sample AD_JPNHW1_MetaG_FD_89797 | JGI IMG/M metagenome (GOLD analysis project Ga0116170, IMG submission 89797) | Active sludge microbial communities of municipal wastewater-treating anaerobic digesters from Japan - AD_JPNHW1_MetaG | ecosystem: Engineered > Bioreactor > Anaerobic > Digestate | place... | reverse complement strand
GCTGATGGCGGATGGCGGATGGCGACGAACCTGTTTTTACTCCCTCCTCCATCCTCCCTCCTCCATCCCGCTTTTCATTCTCCTCGAGAATGAAAAGTTCCGCTCCCGTCAGCTCCCCCTGTTTGGCGAGGAAATCCGCAAGCTTGAGATTGCGTTCGCGGTCCGGGAACATTTTCAAGTAGTCGGGATTGAGGTCTTCGGACGCGCCTTCGACAAAAATGGTCCTGATGGCATAAGTCCGTTCAAGGTACTGCAAGAGCTGTTTGATCTTTTCCTGGGCCCCGTAATTCGCGTGCGCATTCTGGATGTGAAGGATCAACCGCGGGTCCGGGCTCACCGGCGCTTCGAAAAGTCCGTCGAGTGTCGCAAGTTCGGACGGGATATCGATCTGAAGAAATGACGGAACTTCCGCGGGGCGGACAATATCAATTCCGGCACCGGGATAAGCTGTCACGCTTTGCGTCATCGCAAAGCAAAAAATCGTGACTAGACTTATGATTTTTTTAGCAGAGTTTGTCATAATTTGATATTGTTTAACATCTTTAGTATGTTTATTTTATCTATCCACTAATAAAGATAGCTCATACTCTATAGAATATCAAATATTTATAGCAATATATAGCAATCTTAACCTGTTGATATCAAACAAGATAGGATTAATCTAGATGGATTTTAAACTATTTTCAGATGTTCAAATGGAGGTATCCGAAAATAGCGCCGAGCAACCCCGGAGATGAGATGCGCATCTTGGGCACCTCAAACGAAGAAGAAGGAGAGCAAAAAGACCAGGCGAGCCTAATCGAACTCGATGGCGGGGTCGTGGATGGAGGAAGGATCGTCGTCGGGGAAATCGTCATCACTCCCGCCGCCGTACCCGGAAAGGGTCCGGGCGTCGTACAAATGGGATGGGACTTCGTTGAGGAACCGGGACGGCAGGTTGTGATGGACCGCACCGTAAAGCCGGCGCTGGATGGTGTAAGACAGGTGCAGTTTTTCGCGGGCGCGCGTGACACCGACGTAGCAAAGCCGCCGTTCCTCTTCGATCTCTTCGGAAGATCCGGCGTAGGAATTCACGTGAGGAAAGATCCCCTCCTCCAACCCGACCATAAACACGATCGGGAATTCCAGGCCCTTTGCGGTATGAAGCGTCATAAGTGTGAGAACGTTCGTGCCCTGGTCCCACGCGTCAAGGTCGGTCACAAGTTCGATTGATTCGAGAAAATGCTCGAGCCGGGACTGGCCGGTCTCTTTGCCGTCCGGCACTTCTACGAACCGCTCCTCATGATCTTCGATCACGCTGAAAAATTCCTCGATATTCTCGAGCCTCGCCTGCGCCTCCGTCGTCCGCTCGGCTTCAAGCGCCGCCACATAACCGGTATCTTCGAGGATCTTCTCGAGAATGTCCCGGATTTTCATCCCGCGCTGGGATTTCCGAAGCTTCGTCAGCCAAGCGTGAAAATCCGCGAGCGTTTTTTTGACTTTGGGCGTCAGACCGTCAACGGACTGAACATTGGCCAGAACGGAATCCCATGTCGCCTCCGGGGCGCTCAACGTACTACGCTCAACGGGCAACGAATCTTGCTTTTCCGTTGTGCGTTGAGTGTCAGGGCGATTTGTACCCAGCCCCCGTGGGGTGTGCGTTGCGCTCTCAAGCGCTTCCATCGCCTTTTTCCCGATCCCGCGCGGCGGGACATTGATGATGCGCTTCAGACTGATCTCATCGTGCGGGTATGCCACAAGGCGCAAGTACGCGATCACGTCCTTGATCTCCCGGCGGTCGTAGAAGCGCGTGCCGCCGACGATCTTGTAGGGAATGTTCGCCCGCATCAGCTCATCTTCAAGGACGCGCGACTGCGCATGCACACGGTAAAAAATGACCTGCTCGGCAAACGTCCGGCCCTGCATTTTATATTTCAGGACGTTCCGCACCGCATACCGGGCTTCTTCGATCTCATCGGAGGCGTTGAAAAGCTCGATCTTCTCACCGCCCTTCTTCTCGGTCCAAAGCGCCTTGGGTTTGCGCATCGCGTTGTTCTTGATCAAATGGTTCGCCGCGTCAAGGATCACGGACGTGGAACGGTAATTCTGCTCCATCCGGATACTGCCGGAATCGGGATAATCGGTCTCGAAGTTCAGGATGTTCTTGATGTCCGCCCCGCGCCAGCCATAAATGGACTGGTCCGGATCGCCCACAACGGTGATCTGACGCCGCGCCGATGCCAGGAGTTTCACAAGCCGGTACTGCGCGTGATTCGTGTCCTGGTATTCGTCGATCAGGATATGCTGGAACCGGTCCTGCCAGGTCTTGAGCACTTCGGGGCAGAGATCGAAAAGAATGACCGTCTTCATGATCAGGTCGCCAAAATCACAGGCCTTGAGCTTTTTCATTTTCTGCTCATAAAGCTGATAAACGCGCGCCACCTGCTGCGCATAAAGATCCGTCGCCTTCCCCGCATACTGGAACGCCGTCACGAGATAATCCTTCGCGCGGGAGATCTCTTCGCGCACGCCTTTCGGATGGACCTGTTTTTCGTTCAGCCCGAGCTCCGCGATACATTCCTTGATGATCACCAGCTGGTCGTATTCGTCGTAGATGATAAAACTGCGGTCGATCTCGATCGCCGCCCCGTCCATCCGGAGAATGCGCAGGCAGGTCGAGTGGAACGTACTGATCCAGACCTGCTGGGAAACGAGCTTCTCGATACGGAGGCGCATTTCCGCGGCAGCCTTATTGGTAAATGTCACGCCGAGGATATGGAACGCCGGCACGCCGCACGAGATCAGGTAGGCGATGCGGTGCGTGAGGATGCGCGTCTTCCCGCTCCCCGCTCCGGCCAGGATCAAAAGCGGCCGTTGCGGAGGCCAGGTGACGGCCTCTTTCTGCGTGGGATTCAATCCGGCGGTGAGGGATAATTCGGAAGTCATAAGCGGGCTTTTTTAATCGTCCTGGATTTTATATTTTCCGAATGCTTCGTCAAAATCGTAGACATTATCAAAATCTTCGAGCCTGTCCTCGGGCTGTTTCGAAAGAAGTTTGACCTCGATCAGAGCGAAAACAATCTTCCCGAAATCGAGCGTCGTGTGGACGCCCCAGTATTTCAGGACCGTCTTGGCCATCGGCCCGAACTGCTGGAGCGCGTACTTCCGGATCCCTTCCGCAAGCTCCTGTCCCGAAATATGCCGCGGCTTCTTGAGCTTGGTCACGGTATCGTGGAGCGCGGCCAGAACAAAGGTGTAGGCCTCAAATTTAAAGGCCGCGTCCTTTTCGAGGATCGCTTCGATCTTGGTCAGGTAAGTCCCGAATTCTTCCATAAGCTCCGCCGGTTCACAATTTTAATGATTAGATCTCAGCTCAAAGCTCTGTCCGCAGCCAACCGTTCAGCCTGAAAATAGATCTCCGGGTCAAGATCGGCATCCCGGACCGTGACACTAAAAACCTCTTCAAACCCTTCCCGGATCGCCTGGGCAAGATCGCTCCACGCGACGCCTTCGGGAATGCGGACCGATTCATGGTGAAGCAGAACGCCGACCGAACGCTTCTGCGCCCCCCCGGCGACTTTCTTGCCATCCATCCGGAGATCGCTCTGGACCGGAAAGTCAAAGCAATCGGCCCCCTTTTCCAGATCGTCCTGCGCCTCATAAAAAACCGGCTCGCCGCCAAATTTCAGGAACCCCCGGCGGACAGCCTCATGGATCATGGCATAGCTCGTCCGGACCGCCCCGAGTTTCCCGGGGTCACTCTCAGTCCGGATAAACAGAGAAAAGATCAGATCCTCGCCGTGAAGCACACAGCCGCCTCCGGTAATCCGGCGGCAGAACGGAACCTTGGAATTGTTCCGCAAAAGCCCGGAAGCCTGCAGATCTTCAGGACGGCGGAAAGAACATCCCACGCTGATCCACGGCCCGGAGGAATGATAAAAACGGAGAAAGGGCTCCTGCTTGTTCTTCTTCTGGGATTCAAAGAGGCGCTCGTCCAGCGCCATCTGGAACGTCATCGGAGCACTGATGACGGGCAACGACCTCCAGATCATGCAGCGACTTCTGCCGCGAGAACCTTCTCACGCACCATATCGCGATAGGAAAGGATCGGCTTGCGGGCCGCGAGAACATCGTTCGGGCGGCGAACGGGCAGCGTGTGCGGGGCATTTTTCACGATCGCGGGATCCGTCTCGATTTCACGGGCGATCTGCTTCATGGCCGAAACAAACTGATCGAGGGTTTCCTGCGTTTCCGTTTCGGTCGGTTCGATCATCAAGGCCTCCGCGACCACCAGAGGAAAGTGGACCGTCGGCGCATGGAACCCGAGGTCCAGAAGACGCTTGCCGATATCGCCCGCGTGAACACCCTGGGCCCCAAAGGCGCTGAGATTCAGGACAAACTCGTGCAGGCACGGATCGTTCACGGCCACGCAAAAAGTGTCCTTAAGCTTGACCCGCAGATAATTGGCGTTCAGGATCGCGGCCTCGCTCACCTGGCGGAGGCCTTCCCGCCCGATCGACCTCAGATAAGCGTAGGCGCGGATGATCACACCGATGTTCCCGTGGAATGATTTGACGCGCCCGACCGACTGGGGGCTCCGCTTCTCCCAGACGTAACCGTCTTTTGTTTTCCCGACCAGTGGGGACGGCAAAAACGGGACAAGATGCTTTTTGACCCCGACCGGACCGGAACCCGGCCCGCCGCCGCCGTGCGGCGTCGAAAAGGTTTTGTGCAGATTGATATGGATGATGTCAAAGCCCATATCCCCCGGCCGGGCAATGCCGAGCAGCGGGTTCAGATTAGCGCCGTCATAGTAAAGCAGCCCGCCCTTTTCATGGACCAGGCGAGTGATCTCGAGGATGTTTTTTTCAAAAAGGCCGAGCGTGTTAGGGTTCGTGAGCATGAGACAGGCCACATGCTCGTCAAGGTGGCGCTTCAGGTCCTCGAGGTCCACGCACCCGTGACTATTGGATTTGACCTCGACAACATGGTAACCCAAAAGCGCGGCACTCGCCGGGTTGGTCCCGTGACTCGAGTCCGGCACAAGCACCTTGGTCCGGTGGGCGTCCCCGCGTGAGGCGTGATACGCACGGACGAGCATCATCCCGGTAAGCTCCCCATGCGCGCCGGCCGCGGGTTGCATCGTAAAACGATCCATACCCGAGATCTCTTTCAAGCTTTCTTCGAGGCCCCAAAGGATCTCCAGCATCCCCTGGGTCGTCTCCTGGGACTGTAACGGATGGAGCGCCGTAAACTTTTCCTGACGGGCCGCCCATTCGTTAACCTTCGGGTTGTACTTCATCGTGCAGCTGCCGAGCGGATAAAAATGCGTATCGACGGAAAAATTCTTGCGCGACAGGTTGATGAAATGGCGAACGACCTCCGGCTCGCTCATTTCCGGAAAAAGCGCGGGGCCTTGACGCTTCAAATTCTGCGGGACATTCCCAAGCGGATCAGCGGCACAAAAACGTTCCTTCGGAAGATCAACGCCCCTGCGTCCGGGCCTGCTTTTTTCGAAGCTGAGACGGTCATCGGAAGAGATCAGCATTTTTCGAGAGCCTCCACAAACCGGTCCAGGTCCTCTTTGGATTTCGTTTCGGTCGCGCACACCAGGAACTGGTCCTTGAGTTCAGGGTAGAACGGCTGCAGCGCGACGCCGGGGAAAATCTTCCAGGCCTTCATCTTTTCCTCGACTTTTGCAAAAGGCTTCTTGGATTTGACCCGGAATTCATTGAAGATCGTTTGAGAGGTCTCTACTTCAAAGTTTTTAAGCTTTGAAATTTGAGATCTGAGATAACTCGCCCGGTCACAGTTGATCTCCGCGACTTCGCGAATACCCTGTTTGCCCAGGAGCGTCATGTAAGAACATGCCGCGAGAGCACAAAGCGCCTGGTTCGAGCAGATGTTCGATCCGGCACGTTCACGGCGGATGTGCTGCTCGCGCGCCTGAAGCGTCAAACAGAAAGCGCGCTTCCCGTCGGCATCCTGAGTCAATCCCGCAAGCCGTCCCGGGATGCGCCGCATCAGAGCCTGCGAGGTCACAAAGTATCCGAGATAAGGACCGCCAAACGACATCGGGAGACCGAGCGGCTGGCCTTCGCCCGCCGCGATGTCGGCGCCCCATTCCCCCGGCGTCCGAAAAATGGCGAACGATAACGGGTCGCCCGTCAGGATCATCACGGAACCGTTTGCACGGATCTTCTCGCTCATTCCTTCGAGGTCTTCCACGACCCCGAAAAAATTGGGCGTCTGGAAGATCACCCCGGCAACATTCCCGTCCAGTTTTTCCAGGAATTCCTGACGGTTGAAGCTGCCGCCCGCGTCAAAACCGAATTCCTCGAGGACGTAAGGCGTCCCGGCGAGATACGTCCGGATCGTTTCGCGGTAGTGCGGATGCACGGAACGCGCGACCAGAACACGGGAGCGGTCCGTATGCTTCAGGGCTACAAGCGCCGCTTCTGCAAGGCTCGTCGCCCCGTCATAATGGGACGCATTCGAGACGGCAAGCCCGGTCAGTTCGGTCATCAAACTCTGGTATTCGTAGATGGCCTGCAGGGTCCCCTGCGAGGCCTCGGGCTGGTACGGCGTGTAAGCCGTGAGAAATTCCTGGCGGCTGATAATCTCTACAAGGGCGGCCGGGATGAAATGTTCATAGCTCCCGGCGCCAAGGAAAGAAAGAAAATCCTTTGTGGTGGTATTCTTCCCGCCGAGCCGGGTGATCAGGCCCTGGACTTCCGGTTCGCTGAGCGCCTCGGGAATCGAGACTTTGGGGTCCCGAAGCGACTGCGGGATCGACGCGATCAGCTCGCTGAACGAGCGGACACCGATCTGGTGCAGGAATGCTTTTTTATCTTCTTCGGTGAGGGACAGATACGGCATGCGGGCGGTTTCGCTTAATGCTTGGCGCTTTGGTGGATGAACTCGCCGTACTGCTGCGCGGTCATAAGGGTGTTCAGTTCCGCGGGATTGCTCAGCTCGAGTTCGAACATCCAACCATCACCGTACGGGCTCTGATTGACGAGACCGGGATTGCCTTCCAACGTCGTATTGGCATCCGTGACTTTTCCGGAGGCCGGCGCGTAAATATCGAAAGCGGCCTTGACGGATTCTACGACCGCCGCGGTCTTGCCCTGCTGGACAACGAGTCCCTTCTTGGGCAGCTCAACGAACACGACGTCCGAGATCTCTTTTTGAGCGTACTCGGTCACACCCACCTTGACCTTGACGCCCTGGGCGACGATCCATTCATGGGTTTTCGTATAGCGAAGATTCTCTGGAAAATTCATTTTTGCCTCCGGTGAGCTATGATAAAAATAACGGGATGGACGGTGCGCATTTTATCCTTTCCTTCTGTAAAACGGTAGAGAAACCACGACGGCTTTGACCGCTTTGCCTCGGATCATGATGTCAATCGCATTGCCGGGCGAGGCCTCAGACGCCGTCACGAACGCCATCCCGATGTTCTTGCCGGTGGTCGGGATGAAACTACCGCTCGCGACCGTCCCGATCCCCTGTCCGTTCTTCTGGACCTCAAACCCGTTACGGGGGATTCCGCGGTCGACCATCTCAAAACCGATCCTTTTTTTCGTGATACCGGTCTGCTTCTGTTTTTTAAGGACATCACTCCCGGGGAAAGACTCTTTGGTCAAGTCGATCGCCCACCCGAGATCCGCCTCAAGCGGCGTGATCTCATCGTTCAATTCGTGGCCGTAAAGCGGCATGGCCGCTTCAAGCCGGAGCGTGTCGCGCGCACCGAACCCGATCGGCAAAAGCCCATGTTTTTCCCCGACGCGAAAGATGACGTCCCAGACCGCCTTGAGCTTCGTCTTGGGAACCATGATCTCGTAACCGTCTTCCCCCGTGTAACCCGTCCGGCCGATCATGCCCTCCTCGAAACTCCGGCAATGGAACCGTTTGAGATCCCGGTAATAGGCCCCGAACCCCTCGCAAAGGATCTGCATTGCAAGCGGCCCCTGAAGCGCCAGAAGTCCCATCGATTCGCTGAGATCGGTAACCGTCACGTGCTTCGGCGCACGTGCTTTAAACCAGTTGAAATCCTTTTCAATGTTCCCGGCGTTCACAATGATCATAAAACGGTCGTCCCCGCGCCGGTAAACGATAATATCGTCCACCATTCCGCCCTGATCGTTCACAAGCGGCATGTAGATGGCCTGATCCTGCTTCACGGGAGCGATGCGGCGGGGCAAGTTCTTCTCGAGGAAATCCAGCGCGCCCGGGCCTTCAACAAGGATCTCCCCCATATGAGAAATGTCGAAGAGGCCCGCCTTGGTACGAACGGCGGCGTGTTCTTCCATGATGCTGGTGTAAAAAAGGGGGACAAGCCACCCCCCGAAATCGCCCATACGGGCGCCCTTACGGAGGTGTTCTTCGTGGAGCGAGAGTTTACGCGGTTCTGTATCTAAAGTCATGGTCATAAATAAGAAATGCCGGATTTGAAAAAGGAGAGAGGATTATACTCCAAAAAACGCGGCTTGCTACTTTTTTATGAAAGGAAAAAAACGGAATCTTCCGGAGGCGGTCTTCCGATTTTAGAAGTAGTTTGCGAACCAAGCACGCGCAGCGGCAACGGTCTTCGCGACCAGACCGCGCGGGGTGAAAAGGGCTTCGTGGGCGCGTTCGCGGACCATGACCCAACGGAACATTCCGAGCGCCGGCGCCATCGAAGCATCCCGGACGGTCTCCTGCGGAGCATCGACGAAATGCGTAAGCCCGATCTTCCCGTCACGCGAAAATTCCTTCTGGACCCATTCCAAAAACCCTTCGGTCATGACCGCCCCGCCGGTGAAAAGCACGTGCGGGTGACGGATCTTCTGCTCCTGCATGAAGGTGTCGGATTCCTGAAGGATCTTCGCCATCCACCCGTGGGCATGCTTGAAGAATTTTTCGAGAAATTCCCTGCGGGGGATCGACTGCTGGACCTTCTCGTTGCGTAGAACGAGCGGGACAAGCCCGTCGCTCTGAAGCTCCCGGACATCCAGCGTCGCAAAATTTTCCTTCACCTTCTCCGCGTCCCGGTCCTCGATATTCCAGTCCTGGGCAAGACACCGGGTCAGTTCATGCCCCCCCACCGGGAGGGTCCGCACACCCGCCAGCAGACCGTTCTTCCAAAGCACCAGTTGGGTCGCATCATCAGCAATATCAATAATCATCACGCCTTCCTGCTTTTCCGCGTCGCTCAGGACGGCTTCCGAAAGAGGAAGGGTCTTCGGAAAATATCCCTCGACTTCCAGGTCGAGCGTTTCGAAGACCTTTGCGATATTGCGAAAGTTCTGGAACTCCATCGTATAGATCTGGAGCGTTACGCCCAACCGTTCGGCCTCAAGCCCCACGGGATTGTGCACAGCCGGCATGTCGTTGACGAGGAAAGATTCCGGGATCGCCTGCAAAATCGATTCCGTGAGAGGCAAGGTCGCGACATTGCGCGTCTGCTGGACCACGGACTGGACTTCATGGGAACTGATCGTGCGCCGTTCGGGTGAATAATATTCGCAACTCGCGAACCGGTACATCCGGAACCCACTGCTCCCGAGCACCACATAGACCGGGACCTGTTCCCAGGCTTCGGGCGGCAACAACGCGTTCAAAAGTTTCTCGAGGGAAGTGCTCGCGCCTTGGAGATTGCAAACGAGCCCCCTTTCAAAGCCTTCGGGCGAAAAGACTTCCTCTATCTTGAGGACCCTCGGGTGACTTCCGCCCGTCTCCCCCAGGACCGCGACAACCTTGCGGGTACCGATATAGATGACAACGCACTGGTTCTTCAGATCGTTTGCGATAGGGGTCATTGTTTCCTTTTGACTGCAATGCGGTCATATTGGAGGTCCATATATTCAATATTCTCGCGGGGTTCCGTTTCAAAAAGATAAAGGGCTTTAACAAGATACGAAAGTCGCTCCGAAGGTTTCCGGCCGAGTTGGAAATCCGGGCCCTCCCCGAGACGTACGGTCACGTTCCCATACGGGTCGAGGCTGATACGGGTCACGGTCTCACGACGGGCAAGCTCATGCTTCCGGTAGACCTTCATAAAACGAAGGGCTTCCGGGAATCCCTTATTCTGGATCCGCAACCCGATCTTCGGTTCCTTGACGGGCTCGCTGCGGTCTTCGATCAGGATCCAGGCAGGATCGGATTCCTTCTTGGCGTCGATGATGACACCATCCTCCGCCACGATCGCGTAGGCGCCGCCTTCCTTCAGTTGAACGTTGGCGATAGGCTTGCGTTTCTGGATCTCAACGCGAACGGTCGCGGGCATTTCACGTACCACGCGCACATTCTGCGCGCCGGGCCCGAGCTCAATCTGGGCGGCGATCTTCCGGAGATCGAGCAGCAGGATATTCTTATTGAGGATCTTTTCTTCCAGGGTACGGATGCTCTGCGGGGACAGCACATCGGGAGGAACGATCTTGAGTTCCTGGACCCGAAGGAACCGGTCGGCATACAGGGCCCGCCGCACCTCGAAACCCGCGAACACGATAAGGCCTACGATCAGAGCGAGCGGCAACGCTTTCCAGAGCAACCACCCGATCCCGCGGAATAATCCACCGATGGCTGAAAAAAATCCGCCTTTCTTCCCTTTTTTAAATCTCTTTTTGCTCATGGTTCCCTTTTATTTTTTTCGCCGTTTCCAGGCGTCCTGCAAAACACGCAAACAAAGTTCTTCGAAACCGATCCCGATCGAACGGGCCGCCTTCGGCAGCAGACTGAATTCCGTCAACCCCGGGATACTATTGACCTCGAGGACATAAGGACGATTCTTCCGGTCCAACATGACATCCACCCTTGAAAATCCGCGGAGCCCGAGGCCTCGGTAGACACGCCACGCAATGTTCTGGATCTTCCGGGCCACCATCGCCGGGATCTTTGCGGGAACTTCGTAGACCGTCATCCCCGCCGTATATTTGGCTTTGTAATCGTAGAAGGGCCGCGAAGGCCGGACCTCGACCACCGGAAGCTTCAAGTCGCCAAGAAGGCCCGCCGTAAGCTCCCGCCCGACGATCCGTTTCTCGATCAGCAGCCTTCCGAACCGCAAAATAGACCGTCTTAGTTTTTCGGCGGAATTCCGGAAATCTTCAACCAGGAAAACGCCCTGGCTTGAGCCCCCATCAAGAGGCTTTACAAAATAAGGCACCGGAAAACGCGCAGCCACCGTGCGCCAATTCTTCCGGTCGATCACCTTGTACTCCGGCGTCGGGATCCCGAGACGTTCAAAATGCCGTTTGCTGATCAGCTTGTCGAAACTCCTCCGGCACGCCACCGAGGGGGAACCCGTGAAAAGGATCCTTTGCCGTTCGAGTTTTGCCTGAATGGAACCGTCCTCTCCCCCGCTTCCGTGTAGCGCGATAAAAAGCAGGTCCGCTTCGCGGACTTTCCTTGAGAACACCGTACGGTCTGCGGGATCGATAGGAACCACAGGAACACCGATCCGCCGAAGCGCCCGGGTAACGGCACGGCCGGAGCGAAGCGAAATGCGGCGTTCGGCCGAAAGACCGCCGCGCACCACGCCCACTTTAATTTTTCGGAACGATGCGTATTTCGGGTTGCAGAGTAATGCCGGTTGCATGAAAGACTGCCTTCTGGACTTCTTCGAGCAAGCGGGTGACATCCGCACAGGAAGCCCCGCCCTGATTAACAAAATAGTTCGCATGTTGTTCGGAAACCCGGATGCCTCCGATCTGTTTCCCCTTCAGCCCTGCCTTTTCGATCAACGCCCCCGCGCTCGGGTGCGGCGCACCGGGATTCTTGAACACGGAACCTGCGTTCGGCTCCCGGATCGCCTGCCGGGACTTCCGGAATTCCAGGTTCGCCCGCATTTCCTGCTGGATCTGGTCCTTCGACCTTCGCCAAAGCGTCAGCGTTGCCTCCAGCACGATCAAACCGTCAAGGTTCGAGTGCCGGTAGGAGAATTTCAGTTCGCCTCGCCCGAGATGAACCGCCGTTCCGTCCGGTTGCAGAACGCGGACGTCTTCCACAAGATCGCCTATCTGATTTTGCTGTCCCGCGTGACGGCTAAAGCCTGCGTTCATCACCAGAGCGCCTCCGACCGTGCCCGGGATCTGCGCCAAGAACTCCGTGCCCGCAAGCCCCGACTCCTGGCAAAACCTGACGAGCCGTGCAAGGCTCACTCCGGCCGACACCGTTACCCGCGATGCGTCCAGATCGACCTTGATCAGATCGTTCCGGAAACGCCGCATGGAGATCACCAGACCTTCGTACCCGCCATCATCAAAAACGAGATTAGAACCGTTTCCAAGCACGAAACAGGGCCGACGTTCCTGTCGGGCCCAGACCAGAAGCTTTGTGAGTTGTTCCTCTCCCTCCGGCTCTGCAAAATAAGCCGCATGACCGCCGACCCGCATCGTGGTCAGGGGCGCGAGCGGGACGTTACGCAGGAGTGCAGGCGCCGATATTCCGGACGAATTCATTCGCGACCTCCCCGATATCCCCCGCCCCCATGAAAACCATCACACCGCCTTCGCGCAAGGGATGCTCCAGAAGGTACGGGATGATCTGCTCCTTGTGTATCACCGAAACATGTGGATGCCCGGAGTTCCGGACTTCGCGATAGATCACTTCAACGTCCACGCCCGTCGGATTCGCTTCCCCGGCACCGTAAATGTCCGTCAGCACAACTTCTTCGGCATCATCAAACGCACGGGCAAATTCAAAACAAAGGTTTTTGGTACGCGAAAACCGATGCGGCTGAAAGATCACTCGAACGTACTTCCCGGCTTCATGTAACGCGCGCAGGACCGCTTTAACCTCGGTAGGATGGTGCGCGTAATCGTCAAGAACGAGGAACTGCGGATTTTGGTATTTGATCTCCATACGGCGACGCGTCCCCTTGAACGTCGCCAGCGCATCTCGAACCTCTTCAAGATCAAAACCCAGGTGAAGCAAAATCGACAGCGTTGCGAGCGCGTTCGCGATATTGTGCCGGCCCGGAACGGAAAGCCGCATCGGCAAGCTGAAAAAGCCGGATTCAAAAAGGTCGAACTCGGAACCGAACGGTTGGAGACGGATATTTTGAGCCGAATAGACGCAGGCCTCGGAAAAACCAAAGCTCACGTGCGGACGCCCGCTCTCCGTGACAAGAGCATTGAGCGCCGGATCGTCCCCCCAGTAAGCCACCAGGCCCGGATCGCGGACCTGCGACAGGAACCGCCGGAACGACTGCGTCAGGTTCTCCCAATTCTGGTAGTGATCGAGATGTTCCGGTTCCAGGTTCGTGATCACCGAATAGTTCGGGGCGTAATATTCATGGGAACTGTCGCTTTCATCTACTTCGCAAACCCAGTAATCCCGGCCGCCCGCGACAACATTCGTGTCAAAGTTCAGCATCTCGCTCCCGACAAAACATGTGGGGTTCGCGCCGAGTTTCGAAAGAACATAGGAGATCATTGCAGACGTCGTCGTCTTTCCGTGCGTGCCGAGCACCCCGATCGAGGTCGCGGCATGATTCAGGAGCGATGCGAGCACTTCGGCGCGATGGTGGACCTTGCGGCCGAGGCGCCGCGCCGTTTGAAGCTCGAGATGGTCTTTCTTGATCGCAGAAGAATAAATGATGAGATCTGAAGAGCCAAAACCGACGTCTTTCTGCCCGAGATTGACCGGGATCCCGGAGCGCCGGAGCGCCCGCGTTGCGTAGGATTCTTTAGAATCGGAACCGGACACAGAAAGACCGAGGTGCTTCAGGATTCGTGCCAGGCCGCTCATCCCCGCTCCGCCAATCCCGATCAGGTAGACTTCACGGCTGTTTCGGATCAGGTTCTCATGGACGATCTTCATGGCCGGGAGATCCATTTTCCCGCTAACTTCACGAGCGTTTCCGTCGCCCGGGGCTTTGCCAGCGATCTCATGGCGTCCGCCATCGGGATCAGCTGTCCGGGATCTTTCAGAAATTTCTGTAACTGTCGAAGTAACCATTCTTTTGCTGTAGGTCCTTCCTCATGATAGAACAAACCGCCGCGCTCCGCAAAAGCCTCGGCGTTATATTTCTGGTGTCCTCCCGCATGCGGGTAAGGGATCACCAGCGCGGGCACGCCGAAAAACGCCAGTTCAAACAACGTGTTGGCCCCGGCACGGGTCACGGCCAGATCCGCCCGCCGAAAAATCCGGTCCATATCGCCGCAAAACGGATGAACTTCCGCACGAAGCTCCAGAACTTTATAGCGCCCGCTCACCCAGGCCTGGTCCTGTTTTCCCGTAATATGAATAACGGCAATTTTATCTCTTTCTTCACGCGACAACTCTTCCATCGCGCCCACCACGGCCTCATTCAAACCTTTTGCTCCCTGAGATCCCCCGACCACAAGAAGCGTCAAACGCTGCGGCCCCTTCTTCGGGAGCGGCTCGTTTAAAGCACGGGACATCATGGAACGAAGCGGCAATCCGGCCGTGTGAAGCTCCCGGATCCCCGGCCTGAATTTTGTTCCGGCAAAACTTTCAACGACAACGTCCATGTACGGCACAAGCCACTGCGTCGCTTTTCCGGGAACCACATTCTGTTCATGCACCATCGTCGGAATCCCCAGCCAGTGGGCCGTCATCATGCCGGGATACGAAACAAAACTCGCAAACCCGACACAAAGCACGGGCCGATCACGGACCAGCTCCAGGAAAGAACGGACAAAAAGATACGGCGCGAGGAAAAAAGGTTTGAACGTCCCCCACGAGAGCCTCACCGGGAAGCCAAAATCCGGGAGAAACCGCACCGCGTCGAACGTGCCAGCGGGCATCTTTAGCGTCAGAGCTTCCGCGCGCCGGCTGGTGACCAGTTCGATCCGGAATTCCGGAAAACTTTGACGGAACCCTTCCGCAAACGACTGCGCCGGGAAAAGATGCCCTCCTGTAGGCCCCGCATAAACGATCAGGCGACGGCGTGACGGCGGAACGTCCTGTGAAAGAGTTTTCGGAGCGGCGCAACAGGGTGTCATATCAAACGCTACGTGTTCGCCGGCGGCCCAAGGCCATCAGGATCCCCACCGCGATCAGATTGGCCACGATCGAGCTTCCCCCGTAACTGATAAAAGGCAGCGGCAATCCTTTGGTCGGCACAAGGCCTGTGGCAACCATCATGTGGATCACAGTCTGAAGAATGATCAAAAGCGTGATCGAAGTGATCAGGATCTTTTCGAACGGCTGGTCGGTTTTCCGCGCCATTCGGATCGTACACAAAAAAAAGATCACATAGAGTGCAATGACCCCCAAGACCCCGGCAATCCCCAGTTCCTCCCCGATAACTGCCAGAATGAAGTCATTGTGACTTGACGGAAGATAGAAAAGCTTCTGCGTACTCTGCCCCAGGCCGACCCCGTGCCACCCTCCCGACGCGAAAGCCAGAAAGGACTGGATGATCTGGAAACCGGACCCTTGGGGGTCTTCCCACGGATTGAGGTAGGCTTCAAGACGGCTCAGGCGGTACGGCACGCGGATGATCAGAAAATAAAGCGCGGGGATCAACACCGCAAGCGCTCCGGCCACATAACGCAGTTGGAGACCGGAAACAAAAAAGACGACCGAAGTCATCATGACGATGAAAGCCACGGACCCGAGGTCCGGCTCGAGGATCGTCAGGACACAAACCATCCCGATCAGGATGAGGGGTGGAAGAAAAACGAGCATGTCCCCTTTCTGGATCCAGGCGATCTTTCTCGAAATATAATCGGCCAAATAGATACAACAGGCGAGCTTTGCAAATTCAACGGGCTGAAACTGGAACGCTCCCAGATGGATCCAGCGGCGCGCGCCGCCGGCGGAATGTCCGATCACGGGAAGGTAAACGGTCATCAGAAGAAGAATGGCAAGCAGCATGAACGCGCGGGCGTTGTCCTTGTAAAATTTGAGCGGGAGCGCCGCCGCGATAAAAAAACCGACCGATCCAAGAAAAACGTAGAAAAGCTGGCGGACCAGATAATACTGGGGATTCCCGTACTTCTCATGCGCAAGCACCCCGCTCGAGCTGTAGATCATCACGATCCCGAGCCCGACCAGCAGAAACGTCACAATGAATAACAGGCGCGCTTCTTTCGACATAGTTTATCCGACCCGCGAACCGAGCCGCTCCTTGATCTTTTCCTTAAAAAGTCTTCCGCGTTCCTGGTAATTTTTAAACATATCAAAGCTGGCACAACCGGTCGACAAAAGCACCGTATCGCCCGGAGCCGCCTCTCCGATCGCCGCCGCGCAAGCTTCGTCCAAGCTTCCCGCTTCAACGATTCGGGCAGCTCCCGCCCACGACTCCCGGATCATCTCCGTCGCTTCCCCCATCAAGACGGCACATTTCACCTTCTGTCGAACCTCCGGAACGAGATCTCCGAAATCCTTGCTCTTAGCATGACCGCCCGCGATCAAAACAACCCGCCCGCCCGGATATTTCCGCAGCGCCCACAAAAGCGACGCCGGCGTCGTGGACTTCGAATCGTTGATAAAACTGATACCGTTCCACTCCGCAAATTTTTCCAGACGGTGCTCGATCCCGCAAAAATCCCGGAATACTTTTTGCGCCACTTCCGGAACACACCCGAGCGCATCGGCCGCACACAGAAGCGCCGCCTCGTTGGGATCCGACGCCTGTCTTTGATCGAAATAAACGCGCCGCGCCGCCGTCTTAAAATCGGGGAACAGCTGTTTTTCATCCGTCTGGCGACAGATCATCACCCCGGAACTTTTCATCGCCCGGAACAGGTTAAGCTTGGCACCGGCATATTCGCGCATATCCACATGCCAATCCATGTGATTGGGGTAAACATTCAAAAGCAGCCCGACGGACGGCGCGAAGCTGGTGCAATGCATCAACTGGAAGGAGCTGAGTTCAAGCACGACCGTCGTTTCTGGAGTGATCCTTGAAAGTTCCCCGATCCAGGGGTTCCCGATATTCCCGCACAAAACGGTTTTCCGGCCGCTGGCCTCAAGCATCTGCGCGATAAGGGTCGCGGTCGTCGTCTTACCGCAGGAACCCGTGATCGCCACCACGGTTTTCGCAGCCGAAAACCAGCTCGCGACTTCGATCTCGCTGTAGATCGGTTTTCCCATCGCGTGCAATTTCTGATAAACCCCTGCCGTAGGAGGGATCCCCGGCGAGATCAGGGCCCAATCGGCTTCTAGGATCTTTTCGAAGGAATGCCGGCCGCATTCGCTTTCGATCCCGGCCGCCTGAAGTTTCAAAAAATTGGCTCGCACATCCTCCGTATCGGAAAGATCGGACGCGAAAACCCGGTATCCCTTTTCATGGAGGTAAAGCGCGCTCAAGGTCCCGGTATCCCGCAACCCTAGAACAACGACCTTTTTCCCGTGTTCCGGCGCCATATCAGCGAACCTTTAAAGTGCTGAGGCCAACGATGGCCAGGATGAACGCGATGATCCAGAGCCGGGTCGTGATCTTGGATTCCGGCCAGCCCTTGCGCTGGAGATGATGGTGGAACGGTGACATCAAAAAGATCCTTCTCTTGGTAAGTTTAAAACTCGCCACCTGGAGGATCACTGAGATCGCTTCCCATACAAAGATCCCGCCGACGATAACCAGGACGATCTCTTTTTTAGTGAGAACGGCCATCGTCCCAAGGGCACCGCCCAGCGAAAGCGACCCCGTGTCTCCCATAAAAACCTCGGCCGGATAAGAATTGAACCACAGGAACCCGGCGCTCGCTCCGGCCAACGCCGCGCAAAAAACTGTCACCTCCGCAGCCTCGGGCACGAACGGGATCGCCAGATAAGCCGCAAAATCCGCGTGTCCAGTCACGTAAATGATAAGCGCAAAGGTCGTAGTCGCGAACATCGTGCATCCGATCGCAAGCCCGTCCAGCCCATCCGTCAAATTGAGCGCGTTCGAGGCCCCCGCGAGCACAAGGATCACAAAAGGAACGAAATAAATCCCGAGATCGAAAAGCCCCTTCTTGAGCAGCGGCACATACAGCGTCTTGTCAAAATTCGGGTCGAGATAAAGATAAATCCCGATCGCGAGCCCCATCAGGACCTGCCCGAGAAGTTTTGTGAGCGAACTAAGGCCATCCGAGCTTTTGGTCCGCATCTTGAGCCAGTCGTCCAGGAAGCCCACGAAGCCGAACCAGAGCGTCACAAGGATCATCATCCAGACGAACCGGTTCAGAAGATTCCCCCAGAGCAGCACGGAAACGACCACGCTCCCCACGATCAGAACGCCTCCCATCATCGGGACGTCCTTTTTGTGTTTGAACTGATCGTGGATCGACTCGATAAAATCCCGTTCCTGATCGGTCACGGCACGGAGCCGTTTCAACCACGCGATGCAGACGGGACCGAACCAGAGGCAGAGAAAAAAAGCGGTAACGCTGGCCGCGGCGGAGCGGAACGTGATGTAGCGGAAGATGTTAAAAAGGATCGAAACGTCTTTTAGGTTATGGAGGAAATAAAACATGGCTCAGCGCGTGTTAAAAATTATTTTTGTGCAAAAAAAGAAATCTCCCGGACACCCTCGAGGACCTTCTCTACATGCATGCTTCGCGACCCTTTAAAAAGCACGGTATCGCCTGGCCGGAGAATCTCCTTCAAAACCGCAACCACCTCCGCCGCCCCTTTAAAATGCCCCGCGACGCAGGAAGTCCCGGAACCTGAAATAGCCTCAACGCTCGCGCGGGCCAGCCGACCATAACCCAGCGCATGATCGATCCCCGAAACCGCAATCTTTTCTCCCAATTCCCGGTGGAAACGTTCTTCGTCCGTCCCGAGTTCCCGCATATCCGCAAACACAACGACCCTTTTTCCGGCCACGGGAGTCGTTTGAAAGGCTTTCAGGGCATTCTCAAAAGAAACGGGATTTGCGTTGTAACTGTCGTCGATCACATGCACCCCGTTAGGCAGTATTGTCTCACGAAACCGCCCCGATGCAAAGCCCACATCCTGCCATTTTTCCGGTATTTCTTCCCCTTCGACCCCGAGACTTCGCGCCATCGCAATCGCAAGCCCGGCATTCAGCACCAAAAAGGCCGCCTGTCCCGGAAACGAATAACGCCATTTCCCGTTCACGGTAAACGAAACCTCGCCGTTCCGGACCTGAATGTCTCCGGTCCGGTAATCCGCCTGGACGGAAGGCCCTACGGTAAAAAATTTCCGGGATCTCTTGCGGAGTTTTTCCAGCAAGCGTTCGTTATGATCGGGAACGGCCAGCGGGTCACCCGCCGCTAACGCATCCGCGAGTTCCAGTTTCGTCTCATACACATTCTCAAGTGATCCGAACCCCTCAAGATGCGCCGGTCCGATCGGCGTCAGGATTCCGGCCGAAGGCTTCGCAAGATCGGCAAGATACCCGATCTCCCCGGGATGGCTCGCGCCCATTTCCAACACACAGAAGCGGTGTTCTTTCTCAAGTCGCGACAACATGATCGGAACTCCGAGATGATTGTTAAGATTCCCGGAAGTCGCAAGCACCGGATATTTTTGCCGCAAAAGATAATAAAGGAATTCCTTGGTCGTGGTCTTACCGACACTCCCAGTGATGCCGGCGATCCGGACAGGAAGGGTCTTCCGATATTCTTTCGCGAGCAAAGTCATGGCTGCCTGCGGGTCTCGGACCGGAAAAATATTCCGGAGCGTCCCATTCGCCTTCCGGACGGCAGCCATCACGGTCCCCGTCTGTTTTTCATCGATCAGGGCGCCCGAGGCCCCCTTCTCGAAAGCGGCGGCCACGAATTCATGCCCGTCACTGTTCTCGCCCTTGAAGGCAATGAAAAGATCTTGCGGCTTCAGGGTACGGGTATCGATGGAAAAGCTACGAAGTGCTAACGAAGGCTCCGGAAATTGAGGAGCCATGCCGAGCAGTCGGCTGGCGTCAGGATAGGAAAACACGGCTTTTTCGTTTAAGAGCGGCCTCGACGACCTCGCGGTCACTGAAAGGAACTTTTCCGTCGGCCAGAATCTGGTATTCCTCATGCCCTTTGCCGAGAACAAAGATGACATCCCCCGCTTTGGCGATGGCGATCGCCTGCTGGATCGCCTCTTCCCTATCCTGGATCTCCTTGATACGCCCCTCAGCAGGCACCGGATGCGGAAGCCCTTTCCGCATATCGCGAAAGATCTCTTCGGGATCCTCAGACCGCGGATTATCGGTGGTCATGATCACAATATCGGAATAGGCGCAGGCGGCTCGCGTCATCAGCGGACGTTTTCCCTTATCGCGGTCGCCGCCGCAACCGAAAACCGTGATGATCCGCTTGGATTCCATCTGCTTGGCATCATGAAGAACCTGTTCAAACGCGTCCGGTGTATGGGCATAATCCACGAATACCGTAAAGTCCGTACCCGTCCCGACCCGTTCCATGCGACCCGGAATCGCAGGGATCTCTTCCAGGGCTCCCCGGAAATCCTGAAGATCAAAACCGAGAAGATCGATCGCCGCAAGAATCGTCAGGGCGTTGGAAACGTTGTAGCGCATCGGCAACCGAATCTGGAACGATATTTCCTGGCCGTTGCAACAAAGGAGAAACCGGCTTCCCTGAAAACTCATTTTGAGGTCTTTGATGCAATAATCCGCCTCACCCAACACGCTGTAGGTCTTTGCTTCAGGCCATTCCTCGATCAACCGTCTTCCGTACGGGCAATCCTTGTTGAAAAGCATCTTTCTCGGCGGCGTGACAGACGCAAAAAAATCGCGCTTCGTCTGAAAATAGTGTTCCATGCTGTGGTGGTAATCCAGATGGTCTTGCGTCAGCTGGGTAAAAATGCCAAGCTCGAATTCGAGACCATACACACGCTTCTGGTCAATGGCGTGGGAGGAAACTTCCATCAGACAATGTTTCACCCCTTCTTCCTCCATCTGGTGGAACATCGGGATAAGAACCTCGGGCCCCGGCGTCGTGTTGACCGAAGTCACCTTGCCCGTCGGAAGTTCATACCAGAGCGTGCCCAAATACGCCGTGGGACCTTTTTCCCGCAACAAGCGATGCAGAAGATAGCTCGTGGTGGTCTTCCCGTTCGTTCCAGTCACGCCGATCAGTTTCACTTTCTGGTCCGGGCAGTCATAAAAACGGTTCAGCAGTACGGCCAAAGCAACCCGCGAATCCCGGACACGAACGCCCGTCACGTGAGGCGGGATCATGATGTCGGGTTCTTTTTCGAAAACCACGACGGCGGCCTTGGCGTAGATCGCCTGGCTGAGGAAATCATGCCCGTCCATGCGATTGCCTCGGCAGGCGACAAAAATATCCCCGGATTCGACGGCGCGGGAATCGGAAGTGATCTTGTGAATGATGCGCTTGGGATCCCAGTGTTGTTTCTCGAGGACCGCAATCCCCTGGAACAGATCTTCAAGACGTTTGCGCATGGATTCAGGCAGCTCCGGTTTTTTTACTTCTTTTTTTATCGGCGTTTTTCAGCGAAAACTGAAAACTCTGGGAGAGAACTTCGATCTCGTTAATGCCGGCCAAACCGCGACGTCCGAGCACGATATCCGCGTTCATTGAATCGACCGTCGCGTTCTCGATGCCTTCCTGCAACGCCCAGCTTCCGAGAAATTTGATCCTGCTTTTTCTGCCGGTCACAAGGATCCGGATGCCGCGCTGCGAGACGAGAGAAAGCGGATCAAAGGTGACTTTGAAATCGCCGTCAAGAAGCTGCACCTTGTCTTCCCACGAGAAACTTCCCTTCCGCACTTCAAAAGAAGGAACAAAAACAGCAGGGATACAGATCCCCGCCATCCGGATCTCGAGCCGCTTCTGGATCTCGAGATAAACCACGTAATTAAGGCCCGCCGAGACAAGTCCCAAGAGAATCCCGGCAATGATCCAAACAGCTACTTTCCTGAGCATGCGTCCTTTAACTTGAAATCAGCGCGTAACGCCGATTATTTTTTCCGGAGAGATCACGATGTCGACACGCTGATTCCGGTTGCGGCCCGCTTCGGTCTTGTTCGAAGTCACCGGCCGATACTCGGCATTCCCCGAGATCTCAAAACGTTCCGGAGCAAGGTTCTTCGCATCGATCAAATAATGAAGCACCGCGGTCCCCATCCCGATCGAAAATTCCCAGTTAGTCACACCTTCGGCCCCTTCCACCTGACGATCATCCGTATGCCCTTCCACGGTCACGCGATTCTTCGGAAGATCCTGAGCCAGAATGGCGGCAATCCGGTCAAGGATCTCTTCTGAAGACGAACGAAGTTGCGTCGTTCCTTCCTCAAAAAGGGCGTTTCCCGAAAGCCGGAGTACAAGTCCGCGCGGTTCACTCAGGACCGCCACATCGCCTGAAGAAACTTCGCCAGCAAGCCCCTTTTTCAGCTCGGGCACCACCGACTCCAAAAGGTCCCGCGAGGCGACCCGGTCTTCCAGTTCCTGATTCAGCCGAAGCACTTCCGCATTAAGACTCCCGATCGTGGCCATTTGCTGTTGGTTCAACTGGCGGCAATCTCTGTCCGCGGAAGCACACCCCGCAAGCACCAGCATAAGGAGCACCATAAAAACATTTTTTCGTGAGTACAACATTCCTGAACACTCCTCGCCCCGTTTTGAGGGGCCGATCAAAACCGGATGGAAAATCTTTGATAAACGAACCAGAAGGCTAACGCCGAAAGCACGTAAGACACCACCATCAAAAAACGGAAAAACAACGGCATCTTTTCCCCGGACGCCTCGGGTTCTTCTCTTGCCATCGGATCCCGCGTCACAACATACTGGGGTCTTCTCAACTCTATTTTCATTTTACCCATTTTTTCTTCCTCCCTCCGTCAAAGATCCCGGAAAGTCACCGGTCGATCTCGATACAACGCTGGACTTTCTCCGCGATATTCCGGTCTTTCATCACTCTCATGAAACATTCCACCACATGGGGATCAAATTGTGTCCCCGTGTGTTTATTGATCTCTTCCAGGGAATCTTTAATCGACAAACGCTCGCGGTAATGCCGTTTGGACACCATCGCCATGAACGCATCGACTACGGTCACGATACGCGCCCCGATGGGGATCTCGTCTCCTTTTAACCCCTGAGGATAACCCTTCCCGTCAAAACGCTCATGATGATGCATAATGATCGGTATGACAGGCTTGAGCGGCGAAATCGAACGGAGAAGATTCGCCCCGCGGATCGGAATACTGCGAACCTCTTCCAGCTCCCGCTGCGTAAGTTTTTCCTTTTTCTTCCAGGTTTTTTCCGGAAGAGCAAGTCGTCCCGTGTCCAAAAGAAGGATCGCTCGCTCGATATGCACCAGTTCCTGTCCCGAAAGACCGACCGCCTTACCGACCTCAACCGCAATTTCGCCGACAACTTCGAGGTGGCTCCGTTTGCCTTCAAAATGACGTTCCAAAAGTTCATTAATCGTCTTGATACTGCCTAACGTCAGCTCTTCGGTCTGCTCGAACAGCTGGGCATTCTTGATCGCAACGACCGCCTGTTCGGAAAGGGATTTCAGGATCTCAAGGTCCGTCCGGGTAAAATTCTGCCTGTCTGCCTTGTTCCAAAGCGTCATAACGCCGACCACGTCATCCTCGATGAACGGAACGGCAATGTAGCGCTTCTGCAAACAGAATTCCCCCGTTTCCGCGATCCTGCCTTCGAGTCCGCGGCTGATGCGCAGCCTTTGCCGATGGATGAATTTCGGATGATGGCCAAATGAGAAAAACGGTGTGAGAAACTGGCGATCGGGATCCGTCAGCATGATCGCGCACCCTTGTGCCTTCAAGATCTGGGCGCTCAGCCGGCCGATCCTCGGTAAAAGCTCTTTGAGCCGGAGCGACGAATTGATAACCCGATGAACGGAATGCATGGTGGAAAGCGCAAGCGCCCGAGGATGAACGGTTTCATAAAAATTATTCAGCTCGAAATTTTTAAAAGCAAGCTCGACCTGGCTCGCAAGAAAATAATTGAACGGGGCAATCAACGGCCGGACCTCTTTTTCGGGACGTTTGATACAACAAAAAATAAGGAACCCCTTCAGGGCCCCGAGGTAACGCAGCGGAAACACCGCGCAACTTTTCCCGAAAGCACACCGGTAGAGAAGCGGCAATTTCTCCGCGGTCTCTTCGTTGTGGACCAACTGATCGGCAAATTTGGTGATAAAGGTTTCGCATTCCCGCTGAGTATCCGTGGATTTCGAAAAAAGCGGGCAATTCTGCCTCCGATCCATCCGGATCAGGCGCTGTTTACCATGTTCCTCCGTGAGCACCAGCCAGCCGACCGGCTTTCCAAAAATCTCGCAAAAGGACTCGTAACCTTCCTGCCACTGGGGATTGGGCAAAAGAAACCTTTCAAGCGGCGTCAGCGCCCGCTTCGGCATCTTGGGTCCTTTCATTTCTTCGGTCACCGGAACGGACGTCATGGTCTCCTCCGGCAAACTTTTTTCCCGGCAAGTGCTTTCGTCAAAACTTCATACGCCGACTCCAGGGACTCCGAGATCACTTTGATCCCGGCAACCACCGGCATAAAATTAACGTCCCCTTTCCACCGCGGAACGATATGCCAATGCAAATGGTCCGGCACGCCGGCTCCGGCAACATCCGAAATGTTCATGCCGATGTTGAACCCTTGCGGGTTCATCGCCACTTGCAATGCCGTCTGGACCCGACTCATGACTTCAAAAAAATCCGTCTTCTCGGCAGCGTTCAAACAGGTCAAACATGCGATATGCCGTTTCGGCACGATCATAAGATGCCCATTGTTATAGGGGTAGCGGTTCAGGATAACGGCGTGGTGAGCGGTGCGGAAGAGAATAAGGTTTTTCTTGTCTTTCTTGTCCCTCAGAAGCGAACAAAAAAGGCAACCGGAACGTTTAACGGGACTCGAGCGCAGATAAGTCTTGCGCCACGGAGCCCACAGAAGGCTCATGGATCTCTTCAGGCTCATGGATTCCTCGATTCGGCGACAAAATAACTTTGGGAAGATCGTAAAGATCCAGGAGCGCGTTCAGGTAACGAAGGTCCCATAACTGCATCTTGGCTTCCTGGGCGATCAAGCGGGCGTTGGGGTCCATTCCGTCGAGTGAGATCAGAACCTTCCGTTGGACGTTCCGAAGGCGCTTGGCATCGGCCACGACCATCTCGATCTCGGACTCTCCGATCCATTCCGAACTCAGGTAAAAAGCCCAACGCCCCCGCGCCCCGCGGGCTGCAAGTGAAAACATCGAATGTGGCATGTGCCGTAACAGAACCGTCTCCGAAAACTGCGGGCACTGGATCTTCTTTTGGTCGATCTCAAGGACATCGTTGCGAAACTCCTTCAGGAGGGCTTCAAAACGCAGTCCAAGGTCCTCATCGGTCATGCGCGCGCAAAGATCCAGGACCCGATTCAGTTCATCAAAAAGGCGTTTCCTCAGGATCCGCTCCTCCGGAAGGAAAAGGTCGTGCCGTTTCTGGAAGACTTCGCGAACCCAAAACCGAAAAAGAAAATCCGGAATGCAATGGAAGGAACCGCTTTTAACAATCAGCCCTTCCTGGACCAGTCGCTTCAAAACCTTCTGCGTCTCCGCAACGGTCTCTTCGATGAACGCGGCAATCGGGATCAACTTATGGCGGTTATGGCTCAAGGCCAACATCGCGCGGATATAAGGCCCACTCTGCTTGGCAAGATGCGCGCACTGATCGATTCTTTTCTCAAAAAGAAGCGCAATCCGGCCTCTCCGGTCGAATAGCTCCTGGCAAAAAACATCCAGCAGAACCGCCGGACTTACGTCCTGCGGGAACTCGCGGACCTCATAGGTCTCGAGGCGATCGATCAGAAGATCCAGATAGATCGGCTCCCCGTCCGTCATGTGAAAGAGGAATTTTTTAAGCTCCACCGGCCAACGGTGAGCCGGCATCCGGGTCGCAAGATACTGCTCCATCTCCATAAAACCGAAAGGTGCAAGCTCAAGGACTTCGAAATTCCCGAAAAGGAGCGACAGTTTCTCGCGGAAGATCTCGCGCGCACGATCCGTCGCAGAACTGGTGACAAGGTAAAGGACTTCCTTATCAAGCATCATTTGTTTTCCGAGAAGCAGAAAAGGATCGGGTGTCGGAAGTTTTTCAAGAGATTGAAACTCGTCGATCATCAGGATGACCTTCTTCCCCGTCTCGCGGGCCAACGTCCCGCTCAACATAAAAAGTTCGCGGACCGCGGAAGCATTCTTGTCTTGGCGAATCAACCTCTGGAGATGTTTAACCGCGATCGCTGTTTTCGGGATCACGGATTCCGCTTCGCGGAGCAACCCGTTGAGCGTCTTCGGAATATTGAGCGTCCGGTCAAGCAGTACCGCGCTCAACACCGAACCCATCCATTGCTGCATGAGCTGGCGGCCGTCAATAGTTTCGGCTTTGACGTAGACGGGAATAAGTTTCGGATTACGGGAGATCGACTGGAAAAACTCGCAAAGAAGCTTGGTTTTTCCGACGCCCGAGGGGCCGAGGATTCCGACGTTTTGACGATAGCCATTCTCGACATCAACGACGCGTTTGTTCAAACGCAACTGAATGGCCTCTCGCACCAGAAATGGCATATTTGCAAATCCCGTTCTGAGGAGGTCGAAACCCAAAAGGAAGGAAAACAGGTGTTTCAGGAACAGATTAAAATAAGAATTAAAACGAAATTTTCAGATCCTGAAAACCGCCGGCCGCCCTAATGGGATCGAGATTTTATATTCCAAAAATCCGCGAAAACAACACGGCTTTATCTTACGTTTTTCAGGAGAGAAAGCAAGCGGGAAAAACTGTTTCTTTGCGGGATTTTTTTTAAAAAAATCACGACCGCGTCGCTTTTTTCACGGCCACCGCCGCTTCACGCGTATGGATCCTTTGTTTGATGGCCGCGCGCTTGTCATACTGCTTTTTCCCCTGCCCGAGCGCGATTTCGACCTTCACATGACCTTTCTTGAAATAAAGCCGCAGAGGAATGATCGCGTACCCCTTCCGCGCCGACTGCCCCATCAATTTATTGATCTCACTGCGATTAAGAAGAAGTTTCCGCATCCGGGTCGGTTCGCTGTCGACATACCCCTGGATCTTTGAATAGGGAGAGATGTGGCAATTGATCAGAAACGCTTCGTTCCGCATGACGCGGACAAAACTGTCCTTGAGGTTCACCCGCCGTTCGCGGATTGATTTGACCTCATGCCCGTGAAGACAAAGTCCGGCTTCATATCGGTCTTGGATGAAATAGTCGAAGTGAGCCTTGCGGTTCTCGGCAATGACCTCGAACGAGTTTTTAACCGGCTTGGGAGAAGTGTCTTCTTTTTTTTTCTTTGTCATAGCCGCCGGTGGGTCATAAAAAACATTCACTGCAGTACAAAAGTACGGTGTGGAGAGGGTTTTCGTTAGCCCCTCACGGCATCGTACTTTTTCATTGAGAAAAAGTGCTGAGAGGGGGACTTGAACCCCCAAGGCCTTGCGGCCACTAGCTCCTGAAGCTAGCGCGTCTGCCAGTTTCGCCATCCCAGCATGATTGGAAGGCGCTATGATACCTTAAGTCGAAAAAAAAAACATCTCCGAATATAGGAATCCCCCGTCGGACGACCTTCCGAAAAAAAAAACAAGAGGCTACTGCAGCGGAATTTCCTTGGGGATAGGAACCCTTTCGGGCGCCGGTTCTGGACGGGAGGCCGGTTTCGCGACAGAAGGCTTCGAAGCGACCGCCTGCACGGATTTCGCGGAAACCTTAGACGGAACTTTAGCCGTAACTGGCGCAGGCAACGGCGTCTTCCTCGGAATTAAATTGAGGTTCCGAAACTCGAGAAATCCTTTTTTTGCCTCGCCCGCCCGCGCATTCGTGAATACAAACGTCACTTCGTTAACCGGAGTGGTCTTCTTGGCCTGAAAATCAAAATGCATAGGCGTCCATTCCCGGACGAAACCCCGCGGAGCGAACCGGCGCACAACATTCCCCTTGGATTTCAGCTCGATATAAAAGCTGTCGGGAACCCCTTCTTCAGGCTTCCTCCGGACCTCAAACGAAAGGCCTTCATATTGCGCGGCGTCAAGATCCCGGGTCTTGATATAAACCCCCGCAAAAGAGCCCACGGGAAACACATCGTATTCGGTTTCGAGATAAGTTTCGCCGGTATCCGCATCTTTATAAAATTCACGGTTCGCGAAGCCGCTTTTCGGCGTGTAAAAAGTTCCGTGATCGAACACACGGTCAAAAAAGCTTCCGGCCTTTTTCGAAAGATCGATCTGCTCGGCTTCCATTACGGCGCTGCGCTCAAGCAGTTCATAGGCCTCTTTCATATCGCCCCACTGCTGCTGGGAAACCTTCGCGGCCGGCTGGAGCGCTCCGTCGATCAAGGCAGCCTCTTCAAGCCCGCGAATCCGGACCCCGGCCTTGCCAAAAAAGAAGGAAGGAACCGACGCCTCCACGGAACCACGCAGAACACCCACCTTATTCTCCTCGGCCTTCGTGGAGCCGCTCTGGATCCTAAATAAAGCCCCGTGGATCGTCGTCAGAAACTCTCCCGTAAGGATCTGGAACAGTGCTTTCTTGGCGGCTTCCTTGCGATCAAACGTCTTCGTGGTCGCACCGAAAAGAACGCCGCGCTCCAGGAAAAGTTTGTAGATCTCTTTAAGCTTCAGGACACCGCATTCGCGGTTCTCGAGCAGGGAATTTTCTTTCAGGCGAAGGCGGATCTCGTTCTCGACCTGGAAATTGATGATCCCGTCGGTCCCGGTTCTCAATTTCTGGGAAGCACGGAACTCCTCCCCTCGTTTCGGGGTGCGCCAGGCGCGGGTCTGCAGATCATAGATCTGGGAATCGCCTTCAAAACTCATGATCTCGAAAGCAAGCGTCGGAAGGGATTTTTGGGCAACCAAACGGGGCAAAACAAAAAAAAGCCCGGCGATCAACAGAACCACGACCACTGGGGTTATGAAATTGCGCGCTTTTGGTTTTTCAATGCGAAGCTTCATGCGGGTATATTACTCCCCTTGAGCGATGCTGTCCACTTTCTGATGGATCTGCCTCTCGCTTAACGAACAAAAAAAACCGCCGCTGGGCAATAGAGGATTCGAACCTCTGACCCCTTCCGTGTGAAGGAAGTGCTCTAACCAACTGAGCTAATTGCCCAGCGACGGAATTCCTATTGAAGCATTTTTACGCCCGTCCGGCGTAATCCCCGGTCTCGGTGTTGATCTTGACCTCGTCCCCTTCATTCACAAAGAGAGGAACGTTGATCTTAAGGCCCGTCTCACAAACCGCGATCTTGGTCGTATTGGAAACCGAATCGCCGCGGACCCCCGGAGGAGCTTCCGTCACTTTGAGCGTCACCATGGAGGGAATCTCCGGAAACACCGGCTTGTCCTCGTGAAAATCAATTTTGATCTCCGCGCCTTCCTTCAGATAGAACCGCTTATCGCCGAGGACTGTCTCGCTCAGCGCAAACGAGTGATAGCTTTCCATATCCATGAAGTTGTATCCGCTATCGTCCTTGTAGAGGAACTGGCACTGTTTCGGATCCAGCACCACCCTCGGCAGATCCTCGTCAGGAGCGAAACGGCTCTGGATAATGCGCCCGTTCTTAAGATTCTTGAGTGTGATCTGGAAAAACGCCCGGAGATTACCGGGGGTACGGTGCACCGCCTCGGTGACCAGGTGAATCTCGTTCTGGTAGATGACCGTAGTGCCTTTCTTCATGTCTCGTGCTTGCATGGTAATTCCTCTCTGTAGGATAAATAATGGTTTGAAGAGAGTGGATTATAGCAATGAAGGCTCCGACCCGCAACCTTCTTTACCAGACGAACTTCCCGGGATATTTCTTCGAAAAAATCACGCGGGCAAAATGCTGATAATATTCAGAATGCGCTCTTGGGTCTGGCTGTCGTTCCGATAGGAAAAAAACGTTTCGTTCCGGCAGACGGTGCAAAGCCCCGTGTCATGGATCTGCGCGCCGGGAACTCCCCGTTTGACCAGCCTGTCCCGGATCACGCCCACAAGGTCCAGCAACCCTTTCGAGGCGTCCTTCCTGCGATAAAAGCCCGGAAAATGGCCGAGGAATTCCTTGCCGACTTCATAACAGCATTTGCGGATCGATGGACCAAAAACAACCTTAAGATCTTTCACGTCCGTCCCAAACTCCCGTTCAAAGCCGTTCAGCATGCGGCTAATGATCCCAGCCTTCACGCCCTTCCACCCGCCGTGCGCGATCCCGGCAACCCTCTTTGAAGCGTCCCAGAAAAAAACCGGCACGCAGTCTGCTGTCCGGATCCCAAGAACAAGCCCCGGCGTTCCGGTGATCAATCCGTCCGCGGGCTCTTCTAAAAGTCCCGGATCAGTTCCTTTGACTGCAAGGACCCCGCTGCCATGCACCTGTTTGACCATAACGAGCTGTCGGGGATCTAGCGAAAGCAGACGGAGGTATTCTTCGCGTCTGGAATTATCAAACGTGCGGGACGAGAACGCGGCACAGACACCGGGACCCAGTATCTCGACGCGGAAAATGCCTGCCGGATTTTCCTGAAAGATCACGATTGGGCCGCTTCCGGAGCTTTCCCGGAGGGTTCAAAAAACTTTTCGGCGGAGAGAAGCTTTTCGGCCTTCTGGATCTGAGGGTCGGCGTGGAAACGCTTCCGGATCGCGCCGTCATTAAGATAATTGTTGATCGCGATCAGGATCATCGCCTGGTCAAGCGCGAGATATTTTCTCGCAACCTTTCCGGTCGCGACATCCACGGCGTCATAAAAACCGTATTCGCCATAGATCTCATAAAGCTGGATGAGCTTGCGGAGATTCGCCACGGCTTCGGCAGGAGCGTACTCCAGCGCGAGGGCACTCGCATGCGGCGTCACGACCCCGGCCTTGTAGCCTTTGATCCCGAACGGTTTCGCGCCGTATTCCGAATAAGTCCCTCCGGGAACCGACGCGGGACTCATCCCCCAGGCCGGCTGTTTCAACTCCTCCATGGCATAACGGATCTGACCGCGGACATGCGCGACATTGTTGGCCCCGAGTCCCTCCGGCGCCAACTCTTTTTCCTTTAAAATAAGCGGCGGCATCAACGCCTCGAAAGCCGAACCACCCCAGCTTGGAACATATTTCAGATCTTTCCATTCATAGTAGCCGCCGGCATAGGTATAACCGAGAACGGTCTTTTCCACGCGGTCTTTCGGCGTCTGCGACTGCCACCCGTAATTCGCCGGAAAAGTGCGGACCATCCCCTCGAACCAGTGTTTTTCCGGAATGTCCCCTCGCGCGATCGCGACATAAGCCGCCGCCCGCGGCTCACAATAGAAAACGCCGTAATGGTAATCCGAATACACCCCGAGGTTATCGTAGAACCCGTGGAACATCTGGTTCTCGACAGGATCATAAAAGAAATTGAAATTCACACGGTTGAGCATCCGGGAGGCCTGTTCGGAAAGTTCGGCGGGAAAAGCACCCTTGGCGACATAAAGACCGAGCATGAGCCAGCCGCTATCGACAAAAGAGATAAAGTAGCTCGTCGGATCCAGCACGGTCGTGTCGTAATAATTGTAAGGAAAACCGCTCGAATGGCATTTGAGCTTCTCGACGACCGAAAGACTGTTCCGGATACGTCCAACGGCATCTTCCCGCGTGATAAACCCCATATCGAGCGCGCTCACCACCGACATGATATAAACGCCGACGTTCGTGACATTCGTGTAATCCCCGATCCACACCCCTTCGGAGAAGGGCTCCTTTTCTCCCAGCAGAATATTGTCCAATGGCAGATGATTTTCGGAATCGACGATCTCGTCGAAAAATCGCCAGGTATCACGCGCGACCTCGGTCAGGAACGCCTTCTCCTCCGCCGGAAACTCCTTTTTCACTACCACCGTTTTGGGGAATCCTTTCAAACGTTTGGCGAGAAATTTCGCAAATTCCACGGTCCCGTGAGGGATCGTCGTTTTCCGGGTTTCGCGGGGTGGAAAATCCACCGCGCTCGGACCGGGAACGCCGGTATTCACAAACCGGAGGTTATCGAGAAATATCCGGCCGGACTTCTTGGTCACGAACTTGTCGTTGAAGATAATGATCAGTTCGTCGAGTGAATCGTAGCTCAGGCGCGGATTTTTCCAGCATTCCGGGTTTGCAAAGTCGATCAGCCCCGTCAACGCATTAAGCGGAATACTCACGGTCTTCCATTCCCCCGTCACGGGAATAACTGCCGAACCTTTGACGCTCTGGACGCAGCTATCATCCAGACACTTTTTGATCTCGATCCGGAATTTTTCGGTAAAACCTTTCTGAGCATCGCCTTTGATATCGAGCTCGAAATGGTCATATTTCCTGCCGTCGAGGTCGCGAAGCTTTGTCCAGAAACCATTCTGGGCCGGGATACTGGAGTCCACGCTGTAGGTCAGCTGCAACATACGGCTTTCCTTGCCGTCCTTGCCGGGGGCCGTCACGATCCGCGGGTCGGTAAAGGAATTATTGATATCCGAGGGATTGAGGTTCCAGTCGCCGCTTTCGCCGCCGAGGTTATTGATGATCTTCCCATCCGAAGTTTCAAAATCGGCGATCATTTGGACTTCGGGAACCTTGGACACGGTTTTGGGAGATCCCGCAACGGACGCGGCCGGCATTTCTTTTGGCGGAGGCTGGGGCATTTGAACGGAACAGCCCGCAAGGCAGACGCCCAACAACAAGAGCGGAAGCGCAAAATCTTTCGCCCATCCTGTCTGTTTTCGCATCGTCTTCCCCTCTTTATTTTCCGGAAAAACCTGCCACGGAAACCGGCATCACATAAACTTTTTGAGTTTTTTCCAAGTCCTGGGGCCAACGGTTCCCGTCACAGGAAGATCGTTAGCCTTCTGAAAGTTCCGGACCGCTGATTTCGTCCGTTTCCCGAAAAACCCGGTGGGATTTCCCTTAAAGTAACCGGCCCGTTGCAAAGCCTTCTGGATATTCCGCGTATCTTTCCGCGAAGGGAGTCCGCCGCCTTCGATCTTCACCGGAGTGAACGTTCCTCCGGAAGCGAACGCTGAGATGCGGACAAGATCCGACCAAAGATACTGCCGCCTCGCACTCCCCATGATCCCGACGTAGATCACCCGGTTCCCTGCCTGCACGCGTCCCGCGAAACAATGCTTGGCCGTGCGGGTCCAGCCCGTTTTACCGATTACGCTCGACGTACGCCAAAGCATCTTGTTGCAATTTCTGAGATAGATCCTGCGCCCGTCCAACGTCGAGATCGCCGCCTCGCGGACTTTCATGGCCTGGACCAGATAAGGATAACGGGATGCCGCCATGATGATCCTGGCAAGATCGAAGGCGGTCGAATACTGTCCCTCCGCCGGTAAACCCGCGGGATTCACGAACCGCGAATTATAGGCTCCGACGCTCTGCGCTTTCTGGTTCATGAGCCTCGCGAACGCCGGCCGCGAACCTGCTGTCAGGATCGCCAAAGCCTCGGCCGCATCGTTGGCAGATTTAACCAGCGCAGCCTTCACAAGGTCTCGGACATAAAAACGTTCGCCGCCATAGAGACCGATCTTGGAAGGCTGGATATACTCAAGCCCGGGCGGTATCGTCACGATCCGGTCCAGAGGAAGATGATCCAGCGCGACCATCACGGTCACAAGCTTGGTCGTACTCGCCGGCGCTCGCTTCGCATGAGGGAACTTGGCATAGACTACGGTGCCGCCGTCCAAAAGAACCACGGAGGGAGCCGCCAGGGACAAAGACGCCGCTTCCGCCACCCTCGGCGGGAAAACAGCCGTTGCGGTAAAGACAACGAACAGAAAAACACACAGAAATCTATTTTTCATAATTGATTTGTCCGGAACGGACTTTGACCGGAACCCCGGAAAAAATTTCCCGTTCCATAAAGAACAACTTATAAAAACACGACCCCGGCGCGATTCGAACGCGCGACCCTCAGCTTAGAAGGCTGATGCTCTATCCACCTGAGCTACGGGGTCAACTCTCATTAACCACGAGAAAAGAACCAAGCCTGACACGAACGCGTCAACAACCTCTCCCCACCGCGAGCAATCCTTGGGAACGGGATCCTAAGAACATTGGGCATGCATTCCCAGTCACAGCCTCAGACAACGCATTCCTCCCGAAACGTCACAACCCGGATTATCGGCAATTATAGGAAAAGAATGCCGTTCCGAATAGGAGATTCTATCCCAAAATTCAAAAAAGAAACTCCTTCGGATATGGATCTTCGCCCTCAAAAAAAAGGCCCTGCCAGCTGGGAAAGCAGGCAGGGCCGGTTGAACAAAAAATCTCAGCGCGAAGACCCCGCGAACGGACTCTTACTAATGTCGCGGAAAATCCCTTCGATCTTGAGATTGCCCCGGGATTTGTCGAGATCCTTCGGAAGAACGAGCTGGTTCTTCACCACCAAAGCGCCGGCAACCCCTTCGAACGCCTGACGGAGCATCCACCCGGCGGCTCCGGTATAGCCGTTCCAGATCATGCGCCCGGATTCGAACGTGGTCAAAAAGTCCGCTGGTTGCTTGTTAGGTTGCCCGCCGTAGATCTCGATCTCCTGCGGCGTCAAATGCGCCAGCGGCGAAATCTTGCGCCACAAGCGGTACGCGGTCGCGCGATATTCATCCGCCTTTGCGCGATCGCCTCGCTTCTCGAACTCTTCGGCCAGAAGACGCGCGGCGCGAACTAGCCATTGAACGCCGTGACAATACATCCCGTTCTCGCGAACACCCTCGGGATATTTGCTACTTCTTCCGAGATACGGCTTAGTGTCTTCGCGTAGAGCTGGCCATCCGAGAAGGATAACACTACCCCTTTCAAGGACGCTCAAAGCCGTATTGAAGATCGTGACCGACCGGTCAAAATTGATACCGGTGTACACCGACCAGGCCGCGGTCAAGGCATCAATCTCCCAAACGCCGCTGCCCTTGACGCCGATCTCGGTCCCGTCATCGTGGATCGCGCGCAAATAGCGGTCCTCGCGCCAGGTCTTTTCAAGTGCGGCCTCCAGGGCCTGCATCTTGTTCCGGTAATGATCCCGGCGCTTAACACCGTCCTTCTTTTCGATCACACCGAGCATTTCTTTCAAGATGTAATAAAGGAAGAACCCGAGCCACACGCTCTCGCCCTTCCCGGCGCTCCCGATCTCGTCGAGACCGTCGTTCCAGTCCCCCACGCCCATGAGCGGAAGACCGTTCCGGCCCATGCGATGGTTGAGCACGGTGTCGATCGATCGCATGCAGTGGCGATAAACGGAATCCGCGCGGGTCGAGCGCTGGTAAAGCGAACCCCACCCGTGCTTGTTCTTCGGAAGCGGCGCAAACGGAAACTCCGACGCCACATACGAAGTCATCTCATCCAGGATCGTTTCATCGCCCGTGATCCGGACATACTCGCCCACGCCCCACGCGATCCAAAGAAGATTGTCGGAAGCGTGCGACCGGCAGGAGAACGCGCTCCGGCCGTCGGTCAGCGTGAAGAACCAGTGGAACACGTCCCCCTCGATGAACTGCTGCGAGGCGTGCAACAGAATCTGCTTACGCGCAAGCGCCGGATCCACCCAGGTCAAGTTCACGGTATCCTGCAGCTGATCGCGAAAACCGAACGCGCCGCTCGTCTGATAGAAACCGCGGCGTGCCCAGATCCGCTCGGCCAGCGCCTGATACTTGAGCCAGTTTTGATACCGGTTGAAGTCGGGATCGTTGGTCTTGATCTGGGCGGTACCCATAAGCCCGAGCCACCATTTCCGGGTCTCATCGAGCGTCTTGCGAACGGTCTCGAGATTTTTATACTTCTGAACAAGCTCGATCGCATTCTTGCGGCTGTCAGTCTGTCCCAGAATGATCGCGACAGTCTTCTCCCCGCCCGCCGGAAGTTCCAGCACGCCGAGAAACGCCGCGACCTGCGCGCTATCGGTCAGTTGCGTTGCGTCCGACTGTCCCCGCTCCACGAAGAACGGATGGGCCGGCCCGCGGCCGCTTCCAAAAAACCTGCCGCGCTTGGTCTCATAGCAATCCGCCGGGATCGACATCGACGCGAACGCCGGGCCGTTACGGAAAATATTGCGCGGATTCTCGAAGAAAAGCGCGTCCAGGGCTTTGTCGTACTTCGTCCCGAGCGGTCCCGAACGTTCCGGCTGGAACGCGAGCGCCATCTGGAAATACGGCGCGACACGGATCCGGCGCGGTTGATCGTCATGGTTGCGGACGGTCAGGAGATAAACCCCCATCGGGTCTTCGGTCGGCACAAACACCGTCATCTCGGTCGAAAGAGTTCCGTTCGACATACGAAAGACCGCGGTCCCGTCGACCCCGAACTCCGCCTCGTTGTGGGCGTTCGGATCATTAATCGGATGATGCGTCGGAGAAAACCATTGGTCGCGATCCGGATCATAAAGATAGATCGCTTCCGAGGGTACTTCCCGGGTGACCGTGTCCGGCCAATCCGGCGTCACGCGGTTCTGCTGGGAATTTCCGTTGCAGGACGTGTGCAGCCCGCGGTTCGTAACCATCACCGAATGAACCGGGTTCGCCATGCCGTGGTCAAAAGGCCGCGGCGTATACGGCGTGCGCACCAGAAGTTTGTTCCCGTTGTCCTTGTATTCATAGTAAGGCTGCGGGGTTCCCGGAGGGATCTCCCCGTGGCCGATCAAAAGCGACCGCTTTTTAGCCGGCGCCGGAGCGGCGGATTTCGCCGGCTGCGGGTTCAGATATTTTTTCACAAGGCCCAGCGCCTGGTCTTTTTTCTTCGCAAAGCCGATCATGAAGCGCATCGTTTTGGCTTCGCGCGGATTCACCGTCATCCCAACGAGCATGCTTCCGATAGGATCGAATGTCGGACAGCCCGGCGTATCTTTGGCTTCGAGAAAGTCCATCGTCTCGAGGGCCCGGGGCGTCCAGATGCTGCGCGCGCGGCCGATGAAATCCACGCGGCCGGTCAGAAAACCTTCCGGAGCAACGTCGCAGGCAAGAAATCCCATAGACTTCGTGCTCTTGTTCGCGGCAAGGATCGTATTCGCAGCACTCACGTATTCCATTTCGGGATAGAGACGCTGGTACTGCGTGTGGAACCGGTCGTGCATCCAGCCGTTCAGGACCCACTCCAAATAAGGAACGACCTTGAGCTGGCGGGTCTTATCCGTCAGGTTCTCAATCGTCACGTTCCAGATCTCGGCCGTACTGTCCTGGTCCGGCAGCGTGATATCGATCGTGGTCCTCACACCGTTCGAGGTATTGAAAAGCTTCAGCGAATCCTCCCCGCGTTCGGCGCGGGAAAGCTCGAAATATTCCTGCGGGAAATTCCCGGCCACCGGCCAGGTGCGCACGGCGCTGCCGGGCTTTTCCGCGGTGTCTACGAGATAAAGGATACGGCCGCAGGGATCGATGAGATCGTACGAGCGGCGGCTCACGTCGGATTCCTTGGCGATCACTTCGCTGTAGACTTCACCATTTTCCTTGAGGGTGACCTTGTATTCGCGGTTCCCAAGCTCGTAATTTTTGACACGCTTCTGCTCCGCACGACGGTGCAGCGCGCGGATCACGGCCGAAAACGCCGTACAAAGCACGACCGCCGCGACCGCTAAAAGCGTCATCTGCCACAAGGACAAAGATTGCAACGCCGGGATCAACCCTTTCCCACGGTTCGCATTCTGAATGCCTTCCGCCGTATTCCAGACATAATCCCACTGTTCGCCGCGGGGCAAGTAGAACGGAATCAAAAGCGGCGCCCATGTCGTGAAGCGCTTCACCCCTTCGGGGATGTAGCGCTGCGCAACGGCCGGCCCGATGAACTTGGCGACCTTCTCGTCAAGCTTGTCCATCCCGAGGAAGCTCAGGTTCACAAGCGTCGCCACGCGAAGCCCCATGTGGTCCATCCAGATAAGGACGCGGAAGAAATCGAACGCGAGGATCCAGACAAAGATCTTGAGGCTCCACGCCTGGAACGCCGGCGCGGACATCGTAATATTGTTCCAGGTCGCGATGATCGTGCGGATCGCGCCGTCCTGGTTGTACCAGGTCGGGGTCGGCATCATGCGGAGGAACGTGAAAATGATCGGCGACATCCAAAGACCCCACCGAAGCACATAGATCATCAGCTCGGTCAGCTGCGCGAGACCCGCCTTGGAGAAGAAAAACTTGATCGGCGTCTTGTCCTTGTCAAAGAACGCCTGCATGAACACCTTATTGATCGCGAAAAGCCACGTCGCAACCGACCACTTGATGACGCCGTCGAGAGATTCGGTGAACAGCAGCTTTACGCCGCCCGGGCAAAAGCCGAGGTCCATCTGACCCCATTTGCTGAGCAGTACCGGCTGGACATAATGGCCGAGATTGTTGAAATAAGGATGCGTCGAGTACTCCGCGCCGGTGAACCGGGACATCATATAAAGTTTGAACTTGTACACGATCGTGGAAACCTGCGGCGTATCTAGATAGAACGCGATCGCACTTCCGAGGAACACCCCGAGACACGAATCGATCAGATACATCCTCCACGACTGGACCTTCCCCTGACCTTTCATCGCGTACACAATGTCGCGGATGAGACTCACACCACCGGAAGCCAAGAGGCCGATGATCAATCCGAACACCACGCGTTCCGAGATCGTCTTTTGGAAAAATCCCTGGGTGATCATGACCGCCATCCCGTAACCCACGAGCGCGCCACGGAGATAAAGTGTCCAGTGGCGGTAGCTGTAACGCATGCGCTCAAAGAACGGCAGACTGCCGTCGAAAGTCTCGATAATGGTCTTCACGAACGGAAAGACCAAAGCTCCGAGCAAGAGCCCGGTCGGGATCGGGAATGAACCCATGACCCGCTGCGCGACCGACGTATTAAAGATCAGGTTGATCAAATACAGAATCGCCATCAGAATCCCGCTGAACGCAAAACCCTTGCGCATACCACCCACCGTATGTTTCCAAAGGCTTTCTTCGGACGGGGCGATACGCTTACCGCTATCGAGCAAAATCCCGGTCAGGAGATAGATCTCTCCCCAAAGACCGGCAAACGAAAACATGGTCAGAAGAATGGAAATGACCGCACGGATCACCGGATGCCAGCTAACGACCACCGCGGCCGAGCCGAGATTGGCGATCGAGGGCGCGACCACCACGCACAAAGACACCAAAAGAAGATACGCATGAGCCTTGAGGGTTTTGAGAAGCTTGCCCTTCATGGCGAAGCCGAGCGCATTGATCAGGATCTCATTGAAAGCAAATACGACCAGCAGTCGGCCGAAGAATTCGAGAATCGCGGGCCACGCAGCTAGAATCCCGCCCGTCAGGCAAAAAACCAAGGTTTGAAGCAACGTTACATTTTCCAGAAGCAGGAGCCAGCCGAAAAGAAACGGCGTCGCGACGATCAAAGCGCCGGTGGACATCTTCAAGTGCTTGCCGGAAGCGCCGAGCGAAGAAGCGTTAAAAAGCTGATAGATCACGAAAGTGACCGCCGCCGTCACGCCGCTGATCATTAAAAGGTTGGCCCATGCGACCGGCGCCTGCAATAGTTCCATTTTCGTGGAAGCCGCCGCCAAAAGCCCCGTCAATAACGCATTTTGAAAGACTTCCCCTGCATCAAGGTGCTTCCCGGCGAAACGGAGCTTCAGCATTTCCGCGATCACGACTCCGAGCAATGCCGCGACAAGTGCGCCCACGAGAGACATGCCGGACGCATAGATCCAGAGCGTCAGTCCCGCGATCAGCACAGTCACGATTCCGTAAAAAAAGTCCTGCCTCAAACGGGCCATTACCGAAACTTTTTCTGGAGAAAGAATGCTCAGCGTCTTTCCGACCCGGGATTCCGGGCTGGCCCCTTTGTTCGAACCGGACATTTTCCAGAGCAACCCGGCCAAAAACGCCAAAAGGAAACTGAAGAGAACGACGGCACCAAATTTCATCAGGAACAAATATTTTTTCAGGAAAGACGTGTTGCAAAAATCAAATCCGAGATAAAGGGTTCCGTTGACGGAACCGGCATTCCCTTTCGGAGTGATGACAAGATCCACTTCGGTAAGTTGGCCGATCTTCGCCCACGGGATCGTCTTCTCGACGGCGTTCCATCCCGGTTTGAGACTGAGAGGCATGACCTGCGTGGCTCCGGTCCCTTTGATCTCCGCTTTCAGGGAGATCTGGTTCAATTGCGCGGGATCAAGTGCGCGAAGGCCGAATGCAATCGTGTTCACCTGGGTTGCGACCAGATCCGCGGGAAATTTCTTCGTCCAAACGGTCAGCGACGATCCGGCGGGCAATGTGTACCCGAGATCGTAGACATCCTTTTTGGCTTCTTCATCAAACGAGAACGTCACGGTCCCTTTGGCCGTTCCTGCCGGGGAAACACCCTTCTCGCCGGCATCCAGAAGCCCGAAAGACGACCGCGCAGGTGCCGCGGGAACTTTCACGGGACTGACAGCAACGGTAGGCTTGGAAACAACCGCAGCTGCCGCAACCACCTTAGTTTTCAAATTTTTCGCGGAAGGTTCCAAAGCATCTTCAGCAGAGAGCGCATCCATTCCGGAAAGAGCTTTCTTCTGGACCGGCGCCACGGCTGATTGGACGGTCTTGGCTACAGGAGCTGCAACCGTTTTTACTTTTGCCGCAACGGCCGAAGGCGCGACAACAACAGACTTCTGCGCAGGCACCTGTTTTACAAACTCGAGAGCAAACCCCAGGGTGTCTTTTACGGAGGCAACCCCCGCAACAGGACTGACCACAAAAACGACTTCACTAACGGCTCCGGTCTTCGTAAGATCGATCGCCTCTTGCGTGGAGATCCAGCCGCCCTTGACCTTGAGCGGAATATTCTGAACGCCCGTGGCCCCTTTAAGGTCCATCCGCACCGTGATCTGGGCCGCTTTTTCGGCCGTGCCCCGGAGACTGACCTTGGAAGAATTCATGCCCGCCGTTGCAAATTCCGCGGGAAAGTTCTTCGCCCAAACGCTGACCGTTTCCCCCTGCGCCACCGCATAGTCGAGTTCGAGGATGTCTTTCTTCGCAGCCTCGTCATAGGTCGCGGTAAGCTTTCCTTTCGCCGAACCCGAAACGGTCACACCCCGTTCTCGCGCGTCCAAAACATTGAACGAGGACGCCGCCGCAAAAGCCGTAGCCGCCGAGATCAAAAACATCCCAAGCACGGCAAGGACCGCTTTGTGACGTTCCGTGCGAAAAAACTTCGAGAGGGTTGAAGAGAACGGATGGACGGACATCGGAGAGAACGGCATCTTTCTTTAACCTTTCTTTAATGGGTGAAGTAACTTTTTAAATTTTTTTTGTACCAGGTAACTCTATAAATGAAAACGATCAAGGCATGAGCTGCGTCAGCCCGGGACGCAAGAGGTTGTATTATACTCAAAAAGGGCGCTTCGGGAAGTTTTTGGTACGGAAATTCTACCCACGTTTCCGGGAATAGGCGCTGGCCGAAACCCCGTAAAACATCTCCGCGCACTCCTTCAAAGTTTCCGAGAGCGTCGGATGCGGATGCACGGTGTTTTCAAGATCTTTGGCCTTCGCACCCATTTCAATGGCCAGAACGCCCTCGCCGATCAACTCCCCGGCCCCGGCCCCGCAGAGACCGACCCCGAGAACCTTCTCGCTTTTCGGATCAAGGATAAGCTTCGTGACACCGTCCGTCCGATCCAGCGTCGTCGCCCTGCCGGAAGCGGTCCATGGAAATTTCACGACCTGAACCGCCATGTTCCTGTCCTTGGCCTCGTTTTCGGTCAACCCGCACCAGGCGATCTCGGGATCCGTAAAAACAACCGCAGGCATCACCGGTATCTTCCCTTCTTTTTCCTCGAGGATCGCGTCGACAGCGACACGGGCATCCCGGGAAGCCTTATGGGCGAGAAGCATGCCTCCAGCTACGTCCCCAACGGCATAGATCCTGGGATCTGCCGTGCGCTGCTCCGTGTCGACCTGGATAAATCCTTTTTCATTCACCTGAACTTTGGTCCTCTCGAACCCCAACCCCTGCGTCACAGGCCTCCGGCCGGTCGAAACCAGTACTCGGTCAAAAAGTTCTTCTTTTTTTTCGCCGCCGGATTCCATCACAACGCGGATACCGTTCGCCTCCGGTTTCATTTCCAGCACTTTGGCGCCAACCCGGATCTCCCTGAAAAATTTCACCGCGCGCTCCCGGACAAACCGCACCAGATCGGCATCCGCACCGGTCAATATCCCCGCCAACGCTTCCGCGACCACGACTTTGCTTCCAAGCGCCGAGTAAACCGTCCCAAGCTCCATCCCAATATAACCGCCGCCGATGATCAAAAGGCTTGGGGGGATCTCTTCGAGTTCCAACGCTTCGGTGGAAGTCATCACACGTTTGTCTTTCACGTCAAAGATCCCGGGGACCGCCGGAACCGAACCCGTCGCGATGATCGCGTTGGCGAACTCCACCCGCTGCTCCCCCACCCGAAGGATCCCCGAGCTTTCGAACTCAGCTTGACCCCGGAGGATCTGGACATTCCGGCGCGCGGCAAGGCCGGAAAGCCCCTGGGTCAACTTGGAGACCACGGAGGTCTTCCATTCGCGGATCCTGGAAAGATGGAGCGTTGGCGAAGCGTACTCGATGCCCCATTTTTCGGCATCGCGTGTCTCGTGAATAAGCCCGGCAATATGAAGCAACGCTTTGGAAGGAATACACCCGCGGTTCAGACAAACCCCACCGAGGCTGGCGTCTTTTTCGATCAGCACTACCCGCTTGCCGCGGGCCGCGGCGTAAAAGGCGGCCGTGTAGCCTCCTGGCCCGCCCCCGATCACAACAATGTCAGTTTTAAGGTTTTCCATAAGAGTCCTTTGAAAAATGACGCAGTCATTGTAGCAAAAGGATCCCGAAAATGAATACTGTTTCTTCAGCTCTCGATTTTCCGGTAGAGAAGAGCCGCCCATTTTCTCCCCCGGAGGATCCGGAGACATTTCAGAGCGGGACTATGGAATCCCCGGCGAAATCCCGGAAGATTCTGGAGTGCGATCCCCGAAACCAGCAGATGTCCCCCGACGCGGACACGGGCCACGATCGGTCGTCGGCATTCCAAAAGCGTCTTCGAAAGAAGGTTAGCCCCGACCGTTTCGAATTTTTCGCGCGATCCTAAGCGTTTCAGATTCGCACCGAAGAATTTTCCGTTCGAGCAACCGTTCATTTTGAAATTCTTGCGGGCCGCGATCACCGAAGGTTTATCATTGTCAAAAGCATCGACTTTCTCCGCTCCGAGTTTGGAAGCGGCCACGGCCAGGATCCCGGTCCCCGTTCCTATGTCCAGAAAACTTCTCATCTTCGGTCCGAGTGATTCCATAAGCCGGACCATCAGCCGCGTGGTCTCATGATACCCGGAGCCAAAGGCACTGCCGGGTTCAAGGAAGATCGGGAGCCGGCCGGAAGACTTATACTTCTTCCGCTCCCAGACCGGCACGATCATAAACTTCGAGCCGAGCGGCCGAATGTGATAATCGATCTTCCACTTGTCGAACCAATCATGCCGGCCGAGGATCTTCGCCGTGAAACGGACCCGGCGGATGCGGCGTTCTCTGAAGCACCGGACGATCCGTGCCGCTTGGGCAGACGAGCGGGTGTAATAACTCAAGCGGAACAAACCCTTGTAGTCGGTGCAGACACGTTCAGCCGCGGGAACCTTGCAATGGTCGAACAATTCACGGGCTGCTCGTTTTTCCGGGGAGCCGAGGCCTTTCCCGGACAGCGCCAGTTCAATACAGGAATATTGATCGGAGGAAGAAACGCGCAGGGTCATTCGAGGTTATATTCCGAAAGTTTGACGAACTGGTAGCCCTTGGTTTTAAGCTTACGGACCGCCTCGATCACGCCTTCCGAAACGGTCTTGTTCAAAGTTGCCGGTTGAAGTACGGCGATCGCCCCCGCGGCAGGATTCGCGAACGCTTCAAGAACCTGCCGCTTCGTCACGTCCGTCCCTTCGGGAAGACGGAGGCCGGTTCCCACCGCCTCGTAGCCCAGCGCCCGGATGATGCGGACCGCGACCTCGTCGTAATATTCCGCCCCTGCGCGATAATACTGCGGCAAAACGCCGGTAACGGATTCGATCTTCCGGGCGTTTTTTTCGATCTCGGAAAAAACCTCCTCCACGCTCCCTGTCCCCGCACGTCCCCCCGCCGATTTGCCATTGATCGAGCAGGGTTTCTGATCGAGCCCATGGTTCGCGATCTCAAACAGAGGATTGGCCGCGAGTTTTTTAAGGAACTCCCGATTCGCATCGATCCAGTCCCCGGAAACAAAGAATGTGGCGGGAATATTTTCAGTCTGCAGGAAACGGATCAGTTCCAGTTCCGAAGCTTTCATCGCCGGCGCGCAGATGTCAAACCCAAGGGTGATGACCTTCGCATCCGTCTTCAGCCGTGTTTTGACGCCGGAAACGACCTTGCCCCATTCGTGCGGCGTCTCCGAAGCAAATTCGGTCACAATGATCTCTCGAAGCAGTTTATAGTCCTCGGATTCTTCTTGCTGGCGCGACGGAGAAGCGAACGAAAGAGACGGGAAAAAAGCGGCAAGGGAGATCCAAAGAACCAGCCATAACCCCATCGCGCGGCTCATTTCTTGTCGCCTCCGGCACCGGAGATCATTTGGGAAAGCATCTTTCGAAACAATTCTTTTGGGAAACCGACGACATTAGAATACGAACCCAGGATACGACGGACGATCGCGGGTTTTTCCTGGATCGCGTAGCTGCCGGCTTTATCGTACGGGTGGGTGCGGTCGACATAATGCCGGATCCGCGCTTCCGACAGGGATTTCATCCAGACCTCGGTTTTAGCGCATCCCTTCAGAACGCGCCCGGTCTTCCGGTCCCACAGAACCAACCCGGTGTAAACCTCGTGCTTTTTTCCCGACAACCGTTTGACCATCCTTATAGCTTCGGCACGCGACCCCGGCTTCCCAAGTCCGTGCCTCGCGTGCCAAACAATGGTATCTCCGCCGAGAACAAACCTAGCCCTGACCGGCAAAACGGCTTTTTGGGCTTTGTGGAAGGCATGACGGAGGGAAAGATCTTCAGGAGAGGACTTGCGGCACCAGCGCTCGCGATAAGTGCTGGGAACGACTTTAAAAGAAATCCCCATGTTCCGAAGGATCTCCTGGCGGCGCGCGGACTGGGACGCCAGATAAATCAGAACACAGCGTTTGGGCACGTTCATGCTCCCGATAGATTTGAAATCGTCTGAAAATTTTCAAGACAGCCGGCGCGTTCTGCCGGCAGCCCCGACAACCTTCGTTGTTTTATAAGAGTCGGGGTGACAGGAATTGGCTCCCCTTCGGGGTAGGCCACCCGCTCTTTGAAACGCAACATCAGTTGCATTTCAAAACAAGAGCTCCCTTCAATTCCTGTCAAACCGAAGGGGCCTAGCCTCAGCTAGGTCCCGACAACCTTCGTTTTTTTATAAGAGTCGGGGTGACAGGAATTGAACCTGCGACATCTTGCTCCCAAAGCAAGCGCTCTAGCCCCTGAGCTACACCCCGATGTTAGTTACAACATACCCTATTATAAGTACTTACGTCATTATAATTTTCTTGATACCAAACGCCATTTCTTGCATTTGCCGGATTTTTGCCAACTTTTCGCGTGTTTTGAAGAGTTTCAGCAAAAACAACACCCTCAAAATACCGCTCGAGCTTGCAAACGGCATCATGCAAGGTTTGATCTAAAACGGCCGTATAGATCGCGGTTATCTGGATGGGACCCTGGATCGTATGCCTCAAAAGCCGGGCTATCGTGTAAAGATCCACCCCCACCTTATATAGAAGAGTGGCCGCAGTGTGACGGGTATCGTGAAAATGCACATCGTTGATTTTGGCTCGCGTCACCGCAGTTTCAAAGGCTTTTCTGAAGTTGTAATCAAATGGCTTTGTGCCTGCATCCCCCGCCTTATCACTATGATATTTGAGAAGTATCTTTTTCACTATGCCATTCATAGGCACCGATTGCGAACGATTGGAACTACCGAGGCTCTTCGTCTTATTCTGAGGAATCAAGATAGTGCCGTGCTCAAAGTCCATATCCTCCATCGCGATATTTTGGATCTCCCCTTTCCGCATCCCCGTATTAAGCGCCAAAAGGAAAACATCCTTAAATTGCTCGCTCTCAGCATTAGAGAGGACCTTCTTGATTTCATCATCCGTCAAATACCGGTCTCTCGGGGTTTCGGGCTGAAAGCGGATGCCGCTAATAGGATTCGTGACAGGCACGAGCCACTTT
>Ga0116170_10000393_pt1 | contig 46103 bp, 35 predicted proteins | sample AD_JPNHW1_MetaG_FD_89797 | JGI IMG/M metagenome (GOLD analysis project Ga0116170, IMG submission 89797) | Active sludge microbial communities of municipal wastewater-treating anaerobic digesters from Japan - AD_JPNHW1_MetaG | ecosystem: Engineered > Bioreactor > Anaerobic > Digestate | place... | reverse complement strand
TGTGCTATCTCAACAACGGGCTTTTCATTTGCCCATTGATTGATGATTCGCTGGATATCCCGATTCGTTAATTTGCTCACATCGCTATTTACGCTTGTTGTCAAATGATTTCGGGATACTACAAGGGTAAGGCGCTACGATAAGGGGAACCGGAAAGATATCGATAGTATTCCGGGTTATTTCTCAACCTCTTCGATCAGGTTTTCGACAAGCGGCTGGATCCGGGGGAGCGTTTCAGTACAGATCTGCCAGATAAGCCGGGGCCGGGTGACAGCGTCAGACTGTGCAACCTCTTCTTCAAGGGCCTGCAATTCTTTCCATGGCAAAAGAGCGTATTTCACCCGGATGATTGTTGGTATCTGGTGCGCCATCAGGTCCAGGGACCGGATACAGTTGGTAACTTTTGAATAGGTTTGTTCGTCCCGGTAAAAATCTTCAAACTTGTAACCTTCTATCAGTTTTGAGATTTTTACAATTTCAGCAAGAATCTGACGGAATAATATAGCGGTATTTTGTTTTGTCATAACCTCATCCTCCCGATGTCCTTTAATTCCTGCCATCCGGCCCAGTTGTAAACCGGCCAGCTGATTTCTGGTAAAACTCAAAGGAGCCACTTTTTACGGAACGATGGTTTGTTTCTGCCAGTGATTGGTACGGGGGGCTCAAATACTTTCTTATAGCAGAAAGGCATGCACCGTCATACACGATCCAGAAAAATAAAAAAAAGTCAGGACTTCCGGAAAACAAGCAGAGTTTTTCCCTGGACGTCAAAGACGGTCATTTCAGAGGGGCCGGCCTTTACTGTAAAAGATTTTACAAGATTATCATAATAGGTTGATTCCTGTTGCATGACACCGGCATCCGGGCAGGTAAGGGTGGAGTGCAGCGGGTATGTTATCCGGATATTCCCGCTGTTTTCAATATATGCGGAGAGGTACTTGTTGCATCCCGAAAAACCGGTAACATTGCCGTCGCGTCCAAAGCGGGCAGTAATATCACCGTTATTGATGACCGGGATAAGAATGCCGGTAGCATCCCGGTAGGACACAAGCGTCCAACTGGGACTTTCGCGGTTCGTATTTGGTTGTGAAGTCAGGCCAAAAATAAAAACCAGCACTACAATGACGGCAATCGCAATAAGTGCAAGTCGTGCCACTGTCTTAAACCTGCCAGGACCTGTCACGGGTTCTTCCATCAGATACACCCGGATGGGATATGCCATAATTATTTCGATTTGGTAAATGTGACATAAATGACGGACTTATTAAAACAGGGTAACAGATGTGCAGATAGCGATTTTGAGGGATTTATTACCTGTGACATCAAACACTATCTATGGATTTTGCAGATGTCAAAAAATGGGTGATCTTTTTCCTTGGTATACTCTGTGCCATTATTATTGCCAATGCATTGTCGAATTGGATCATGGCATATACAGGCATGACCGGCTGGATTGGTTTTCTTGTTAGTTTTATATTGTATGCCGTACTCTTCTTTGCCATCCTTTACCTGATGGAAAAATTCCTCAACATTGAATTTTTCGGGTTTAACCGACTCTGAAAGATTTCAATTTTGTAAATACCAGATAGAAAAAAGGAAGATCAAAAATGGGTGCGATGAATACGTTGTGCATCAAACCACAACGGGAAACATCCCTGATTTTGGATGAGGATGCGTGGCGTTTTCGTATCCTTTGCTGGAATCCAGGTCTTTTTATTATCTACATACAATTCTTCGGGACATAAAAATGATATTTTTGAGTTGTATCCAAAATCCTGGATCCGGGTACCTTATTTCAAATGCGTGAATAACAGGCCCGGATGTGTAAAAGTCCTTCTGCTGCAACAGGGATTTTGACACGGCAAATTTTTTGGCATTGTTAAAAATCCGCTTCCGGCACCTGATAATCAGGACGCTTTGTTAAAAGAACCGTCTCGCGGAAAGTATTATCCCCGCAGGGGAACCTGGTTTTGCACAATAAGTCCCTTTTGGCAATCAGAGGTTGATTCAGGCGATTTTTCCCATGCAGTGTTTTTTAGGGTACCCGAAAAACTGCGGAATTCGCAAAAAAACCTGCGGAAATGAAAATAAATCGCTTGATTTGGGCGTCTTTTGTTAAATTTTACGCCGGAGAGGTAAAACTGCGCTAATAGGACCCTTTTATTTTGAGGATCGCGTTGCTGCATGAAACACTGCATGGTAAAAGGAAGTAATTCCCCAAAGAGCGGTTCTTATGTTTTTGGGATTTCTACAATGCGAATTTTTATAAAATTGTTTTTTAAGTAACCGGTAATAAAGCGCCACGTCATATTACAAGTAAATTGAGGGATTATCGGGCACAAATCAAACACGAATAAAAAGATCTATAATCTATCCCCTTCTACCTTATTTTACATGATGAATTCAGAAAATAATAAAATTGAGGATACAGAAGAGAACCATAATAAGTGCTTGTGCAGGCGCTGCCAGAACTACAAGCGCTATTCTCTTGAAAAATTCCAGCCAACTGATCTTTTCTGCGTACATGGAAAGTCATCAGCTGCCGGAATGAGAGAGATTGGTTGTTTCTGTCCGGCATGCGAGCTCTTCAACAAGCACCATCTCCGTGGCGGGTACTTCTGCGTCAGGAGATAGGGGAATTTTCCCAATTTTTTTATTTTTTTCATGACTACGTGTATTGTGCAGCCAAAAGCCTTTTTTATCAGTCCAAAAAAAATTGCCGGATAAATTTAGAAGTGTTAGGGTAATTGGACGACCGGGATTTATCGTTTTTACTGTTTGAATCCTCGCCGAAATTTAACTATCAGAATATTAAAAACATCATCACAACAAAAAAGACACTATGGATCCATCTATCGATCACTACCTGCAGGAAGCGATCATCGAAGCACAAAAAGGGCTTGCCGAAGGAGGCATTCCTATAGGCTCTGTTCTTGTGATTGACAAAAACATTGTCGGCCGGGGACACAACCGCCGGGTGCAGAACGGAAGCGCAATCCTCCACGCTGAAATAAATTGTCTGGAAAATGCGGGACGGCTCAAGCCGAAGGAGTACCGGCGGGCGGTCCTGTATTCCACTTTATCTCCGTGTGACATGTGTAGCGGCATAGTCCTGCTCTATAAAATTCCAAAAGTTGTTATCGGCGAAAATATCACGTTTCAGGGACCTGAAAATTACCTGCGTTACCGGGGTGTCGAACTGGAGATCCTGAATAATACAGAATGCATTCAGATGATGCGGGATTTTATCACTAAAAACCCGCACCTGTGGAACGAAGATATTGGTGAAGAGTAACCGGTATCCTGCCCGGGCATTTTTATTTACAGTTGGTTCTCCGGATATGCATGATCCTGAGAGATGATGATCATAAGAATTTCCGACGGGATTTTTACGTTGGCATTGTTCCTGAAAATTTCGTCATTCCCACACGTTTGAATGTAAAAGGATACAAAAAAGAATACCGGAAACCGGGATGGTAGTGATCTTTAAATTTTTGAAAACTATCTATAGCGTATATTTCCGATAGTGGGCATCCGGGATATGGCCCAATGTTGTACAGGCTTTCTCTGCACGATATTACGTGCGAAATTCCGGATAGTCGTAAAGTTACGGAGCGCACGACTTAAAACAAACAGGCCCGTGATTAAACAATGGATCTGACGGAACCAGAAAATATCAGGAAGCATATGGCATATCACGAGGCCGGGCATGTCATAGCAGATTTGGTGTTTGGTTACCGTTTCAAAGGCGTCACTATAAAACCTGGTGAATCCGGGAAGGGAGATTTTGCCGTTTATGGCATCAGGAGAGGACGGGCCCGGGATCTTGCTGTTGTACAGCTTGCAGGTATCGTTGCATCGGCAAAACTGATGGGGAGTGATCCCTGGAAGAACCCTGATCGTTTCGATAATGACAGTGCCGATATTGACACAGCGGGGGGTTTTGTTGATGACTGGGTTGCATTCCTAGCGAGGACGTATGGGAAAGCCCCTTACCGTGAACAGATTTGGGACGAAACAAAAGAGAACACCCGGAAGCTCGTAGAACGGCACTGGAAACCCATAACAATAATTGCTGGAGCACTCTTCGAAAACGAGACTCTCATGTATGATGAGGTAATCAGGATAATGAAGGAACAATGTCCGGATTTTTTTACTATGGAAAAATAAGTGAATAAACCTTTACTACCGGTTTCTGGCGAGTACTGGCTTTTTTTTTGGATTTTAATTTTGTTTTGTTCCTGTTTCTGCGGTTATTGGGGGTTTGTTCCCAAACCAGATGACCTGTTGGGCATAGGGCATTTCTATACCGGCAGCCTCCAGTCCCTCCTTAATTTTTGGGAGGATTTCAGTTGAAAGCGAGATATCATCGCGTGTCAGTTTCCAGTTTGAGGGGAACCATGCACGGATTGTAAGAACTACACTGTCTGCTGTAATATCACTGACAAAAACAGTTGGTGCCGGGTTTTTTAGGACAAAGACATAGTCCTGGAGGATTTTTTCGATTATTTCTTCCGCTAATTTAACATCGTCTTTGTATCCTATCCCAACTGAATATACATAACGTTTGGCGACGTTTGCATGATTGTTTGAAACCGTTGTCGAGTAAATCTGGTCATTTGGTATATGGACATAAACCCCGTCAACCGTACGAACAAGTACTGAGAACAGCCTTACGGATATTACCGTACCGGAAACCTCTCCGGAAGTAATAAAATCACCGGTAGCAAACGGGCTTTCATATAAAAGAGCAATGCCGGCCACGAGGTTCGAAACAACTTTCTGGCTCGATACACCGATTATTGCGATGACTGCGGCAATAATAATCGCAAAGAGGGTTATGCTTAAGTCAAAGATCGCCGGAATTGAGATCCCGATTGCAAATATAATAAGTGTTATCCGTATGAATCCTGTGAGGATGTCAATCTGATCTTTTTTGAGCCGGTGGCTTATGCGCAACCGGATATGATGACTGAGGATAAGTCCGAGAATATACGCGATGATAATAGAGAGTATTAAAATTAAAATTTCCCGGGGACTGACCGTATAAAAAATATTTTGTTCAGATGTTAAAGAGGTCGTAATATCATCCGGAACAGGGAGAGTTTTGTTAAGAACCTCAAGAACACTCATATCGTTCCTGCCTCCATGAAGTACCCTTTCCGGGTTGTGAGCGAAAAGCCCCGGCTTACGTAGAGGTCAATCGACCGGTTCGGGCAACCTGCCGGGGCAATGTCTGAAAATGTTGTGTGGGTAATTGAAGAAGATATTATCTCCATGTTGGTAATCATGGCAACCCGGTCGCCATAGAACAGACACATACTTGGACCGTCAAAGACTGCCCTGCTGACTGTTATTGCTTCGGTCCATGAGTTTTTTATCTGCAGGGTCATGACACCTTCCCGAAGGGGGTTAGTCTCTGGGATTTCGGTGTAAATATCGCTATAATACCACCGCGTAATAACTCCTGAACTGGGCGTACCGTACAATGAAAATTTTACCGGTGCAAGGGAGAAAATGTCAACCAGGTTCCTTTTTTCTCCGGATTCTAAAAAAACTCCTATTTCAACAGGGAATTTTAAATAAACAGTCTGTGATGACCCGGGGGGAAGAACAAGTGGCGGAAATGAGATCTCAAGGTAATTTGTGAGTTGTTCCGGGAGGTTGACAGGTTCTACCGGATGGATATGGAGTGCAGTAAATGAACGACCGAGGAACTTCGATTCTTTTTTACCTGCACATTCCCGTTCGTATCTGACAAGATCGTCACTATCCAAAAGCTGGATCCGTATGTCAGGATCTGCATAGGAAAAACCCGGTTCGTATCGGCCAAACACTAGAAAAAATCATACGCGGTATGCAATAAAACTGATGGTGATAATCCGGCAGTTTTGGAAAAAAAATTATTTTGATCCGGATATGCAATTTTTTACAAAATCCATACTCCGGCCACTGCCGGTATTTTTTTAATAAATCAATGCCTGAAACCCGGTCTGTCCCGCCAGTTGATACGAAAGTATTAACGCAATAAAATCGAGGTATGTCTATGGATCCAAAATTAACCTGTATGTTAAAAGGACTGGGGGGAGTAATCTTTGGGGGGTTGTGTCTGGTCCTGCCGGAACCGGTACTCGCCTTTTTCCTTGGAATATTCTGGATTCTCCTGATACTCGGAATTATAGCATGTATTTTTGTTGCTATCAGTTCTCATTCAGAAGAATCGTTCTTCTGGTTTATGGCTGCTGCAATTCTTGTAATAATTGGCATCATCTCAATGCTGTTTGCTAATTTCATATCGATTGTCTTTGTGCTTGCAGTCGCGGTTTTGGCTTTCCATGCCGGATATTCCGGCATATCGCTTGCGCTGACCCGGCCAAAATCAAAATATCTCCTTGTTGGCGGTGTGCTTACCGGCAGCATTTGTCTTCTTGTGATCTTTTTATACTATGTTCCCGCGATGAGCAGCCATCTTGTTACAACGATTGTCGGAACATTCTCGTTTGTGTTTGGCTTGTTTGCAATCGGTATGGCATTTAATATAAAAGAGAAAATTGTCGAACCGGTTCCTCCACATGTCCTGATTTTTAAGACCTGCGGGCTCCCGACAAAAGATCCTGCTGCTGATCCGGTAACAATTTCTTCCACTGACAAGGGATGTTCCGGACAAAACGAGCAGCCCCCCAAATAAATTTCTTTTTTGGGATTTTTCCAGTTATGCGACCAGCGTATGATGTTGTCGTTGCCGGTGGTGGCCCGGTCGGAAGTGCGGCTGCACGGGAATGTGCAAAATACGGTCTCTCTGTTCTTTGCATAGAAGAGCAGGGCACTATAGGATACCCGGTCCAGTGTGCAGGCCTCCTTTCCATTGCCGCATTTACCGAATGCGGGGTCAGTAACCGGTCCATCCAGAATACTGTAGTTGGTGCCCGGGTCGTTTCCGGTGCGGGACACGAGCTTCTCATAGACGCGAAAACCCCAAAAGCACACGTGGTCGACCGGGGAATGCTCGACCGGGAGATTGCCGAATCTGCTGCGGATGCGGGCGCAGAATTTATGACAAAGACTGCTGTATGCGGCGTGGATGGCAATCATGTAGTTACCCGAGGGATTAACGGGTGCAGCGTTATTCCGTTTAAAATTCTCATCGCCGCTGATGGTCCCCGAAGTACGATAGCACGCGAATATGGCATGGAGCGTGCACGGACATTCCTTGCCGGAATCCAGGTGGAAGGCCGTCTTGACCGCGATCAAAATTTTGTTGAACTTTACCCGGATGCATCCCCGGAATTTTTTGGCTGGATAATTCCTTCGGGTGATGGGAGGGTCAGGGCCGGGTTATGCGGAAGAATCAAGGTGCCTGAACTTTTTACCGCATTTATCAAAAAAACCGGGATTGTTTCCAATATGCACCACGTAACCGGTACGCTCCCGCTTGGTATTATGCCAAAAACATTTGGCCGCCGTACGTTATTTGTCGGAGATGCCGGCGGGTTTGCAAAGCCGACTTCCGGAGGCGGGATATACACAGGCATTAGGACGGCAAAACATGCGGCAGCTGTTGCCGCAGTCTGCCTGGAACACGATGATTTCTCGGACCGGGCGCTTTCCCTTTACGAAAAACGCTGGCAGGCAGATATCGGCAAGGAGCTGGCGCTCGGGTACCGCCTCTTTTTGATGCGACAGCACCTTTCACCGGAAACAATTGACGAGATGATTATTGCAATGTCATCCCCCGAGATTATCGATGCAATTGTCAGGTATGGCGATATGGACCGGCCGGCAAAGATTGCGGGAATACTCGCGAAAAACCCGTCGCTGTTCCGGTTTTTCCCCCCGCTTTTTTTATCCGGGATCCGGTCGTTATTTTAAACAGGGGATTATAAAATATCAGATTTTCCCCGGCTTTCTTACATCGTCATGAACAGATAGATAATAAAGAGCGGGACAAATGCCGCGGCCCAGACCAGCGTGTTCCAGGTAAATACTTCTTTTCCTTCGCAGGGTGGTATCGGGAGCAGCTCGAAAACTGCCGTCACCATATTCATAATAAACCCGATCATTCCGGCGGTCCGGAACAATCCTCCCAAGGGTATCAGGAGCAGGCAGAGGAACGCGAGCAGCGTCGATATTGCCGGGCCGGAAAGCATCATGCGGCCCAACGTATTTTTCTCAAGCGGCTTTGTTGAACGGACAAGTGTCAGGAATGGCTGGGCAAAGACATTCCCGAACAGCCATGCGGTAAGGGCCATAATAAGAGTCCCGATTCCCCAGAACTGGATCTCGGTCCTGCAGTTGTTTTTCCGTTCAAAGTACAGGTGGGCAAGTTCATGTATCACAAGACACAGCCCACCCATCACAATATAGATGGCAATCATGACCGGCTCAAACGGCTGCCGGTCCGCAAACAGGAAGAGAATTCCGATAAGAAGAGTACCCACAAGGAGAACCACAAGTTCTTTTTTCGCAAACCCAATGCAGAGTTTCTCAGTCTCGTCCGTGATAATGGATCGGCGATCCTTGTCACGGTCAAGGATTTTTCCGGTAATCACGCCGCCAAAGGCATTTTTCAGGATTGAGGTAATCTGCCCGCCCCATGATGCGATTGTTGACTGGAACAAGGCAAAAATACCGGTAAGGGCGATAGCTGATCCCGCAGCGGCGGCAGGCAGCGCTTCCTCCGGGATAACTCCGGAAAGCGGAACGGTTTTTACCGGTTCCTGGGATTTGGGAGTATCAATGTTTGCGACAGTCCCGACCGGGGTTGGAGCAGCCGTCATAGGGGCAGTAGCGGTTACCACAGGTATTGTAGTCTTTGTCGCAGGTGTCGTTATAGTAGTATAAGGTGTCTGTTGAGCGGTTTTTGTAGGAAGGAGCGTTGTTGTGGTTGGAACCGGTGTCGGAGTGGCGGTTACAACCGGTGTTTGTTCTGGTGATTCCGTGAGTTTGTCCTTATCATGCCCATATTCATAGGCATTCCCATTCGGAGACTTGTCGGGAGCCGAATGTTCCTGTGCAAGAAGCGTTGTGTTTCCATCCGGAATAAGGAGATCCTAATCTGCAATATCCGTATACCGTTCATCATCCGTAGTAAGTGCAAATGCCGTTGTACAAAACAAAAATCCCACGAAAAAGAAAAGGGAAAAAATCTGCCTGATTTTTACCGGGTGTTGTTTCATAAATATATCAGCGCCTAGTATTACTCGATAAAAGCACATTCTATTTAGGCATGGTGAAATTTATCCGGAGTGAATACGACTAAAAAATAAAATTTCCTGCATGATTCATAGGCATCTTTTGAAAATATCACACAAAAAATCCTGACTACAAATCGTGTAACCAACCTTTTTTGAAATGATATGGTTCCATCACTATATTTTATCCCTGACTGTGATCATCCTCACATACAAACATCATGCTGACCAGCCACAAACTCCTTGAAAAATACTGGCATGATTCCAGGTACGATAAAAGGAAAGTCCGTGTCTGGTATATCGATCGTGGTGCACCCGAAGACAGATCTGTTGCCAGCGGTACCGATATTGAACTCGAGCCATATTACATGAGAATCCTCTCTATGGAAGGCGAGAAACCAGTACCGTATCACAGGATCCTGCTCATCACATATGACGGGATAATCGGATTCGAGAACCAGAAGATTGCAGGATTTGCCGGGCGGCTTATTGAAAACAGCAGGGACATGGATTAAATTTCAAATGAAAAACAAGCCCTGGCGGACTATCAGAATATATTCTGTGCAACCGGTTAAAATTTTTCCCTGTTTTACGGGGAGTAAAAAATGAAAATCAGTTTTTTTCGGTCTCCGGTTCTTTTGATTCGTTTGATTCCTGAAATCCCAGCTCGGTGCACTGGTGATTCCACTCATCGACCGGAAGTTCCTTTTTGATCCGCGGCAAGACCCGGGACACAATTACCGTGAGAATAAAGAAACAGATCGTAACAAGGACAATCGCGCCCCCGGATGCAATGTTGAAGGAGAACGAAAGCTGGAGGCCGATAATAACTGACACTATGGCAATGGCAATAGCGGCAAGAATTGTCCTCCGGAACGGTTGCCTGAGCTGGAGAGCCGCAATTGCCGGGATCACCATGAGGCTTGAAACAAGCAGGATGCCGACAAGCCGTGTTGCCACTACAACGGTAAGACCGACTAGGACGGTAAAGAGGATCTCAAGGGCTGTCACCGGCATACCAGCCACTCTTGCAAAATCCGGGTCAAGTGTAATCCCGATCCATTCTTTCCAGAGGAGAACAAGCACGGCTAAAACAATGACACCCAGACCTGCCGCAAGGTATACATCGCTGTCGTTGATTCCAAGAATTGTGCCAAACAGGTACGAGAGCAGGTCGGCCGGGGCTGACTGCGCCATGCTGATAAGAACAACACCGAGGGCAAGACCCGCCGAGAAGAGAATGGCAATTGCCGCATCGGAAGCAACCCTGAGCCTGCTGAGTGCATGTATCCCGACAGACCCGGCTAATACTGAAGCAATGGCAGTATACAAGGGATAGATGCCGCTCCAGAAACCCAGCGCAATCCCGCCAAATGCCACGTGGCCAAGACCATCCGAGATAAGTGAAAGCCGACGCAGGACAATAAAGACCCCAAGGCTTGCGCAGGTTACGGCGACAATCAGGCCCCCGATAAACGCCCGGATACCGAAGTTATACATCAAAAATTCAAGGACCATACCCTATTGCCTCACTGGTTACCGGCTTTTACCATCAAATCCCAGAGCCCCCGTGAGCCAAGCGATTGTGCCGGCCCGTCATAGAGGATCCGGTGGTGGAGAAAAACAATCCGCTCCATCATCTGTGAAAGCTCGGTCAGATCGTGGAGAATGATGAGCACGGTGATCTTATGTTTGTCATGCATGTGAGTGAGCAGCGAATAGAATTCCTGTTTGCTTTTGGCATCGACACCGTTTGTCGGTTCGTCAAGCGCAAGGATGTGCGGGTTTCCTACAAGGGCCCGGGCGATGAGGACACGCTGTTGCTGGCCACCGGAAAGATCGGAAAAGAGTTCTTCGGCAACGCGGCCGAGCCCTGCTTCTGCAATTGCTTTTTCCACCGATATACGGTCTTCAGCGGTCGGCCGGGTGAAAATGCCGGACTGCCCGTAAGTCCCCATCTCAATTACTTCCCGTACCGTTACCGGAAACTGCTGCTGGCGGAGAACCGGCTGCTGGGGGACGTATCCGATACAGGGCCGGCATGGCGACATCCCGGCACAATCGTCCATATGGCAGGTAAATTCCACAGTTCCCGTTGCCGGGGAAAGCAGGCCGACAAGAATTTTTAAAAGGGTGGTTTTTCCTGAACCATTTGGCCCGGCAATCCCGACAAATTCTTCCTGACGGATAACAAGCGAGATATTTTCGAGGACCGGTTCTGCACCGTACGAAAAACTAACATTATTGATCGTCAGGCATACCGGTTTATTCTTTGGAGCGTCTACTGGCATTTCAGGGTCTGCCTCATCTGCCGGAGGTTATTTTCCATTATGATCGCATAATCGTTGTCTGAGGCAGTCAGCGTGCCACCGGGCAGGACTGCTATGGTGTTGTACTGGTAGAGCGGAACCTTAAGTTCCGATGCAATGGATTCGCTTAACGCTTCGACTTCACCGGTTTCTGCAATTACCCCCTGTACGTTCTTTGCTTTTGCCTCTTCTAAAATTGCAGCCATCTGCCGGATAGAAGGTTCGGCATCAGGGCTGATACCGGTGATTGAAAGACTGGTCAGGTTGTAGGTTGCAGCCGGGTAATTGAGGAATGCGTGAGAGGTAAGGAATGTCCGGGTTGTACAGTTGGACAGCCCGGCCCGGTAATCGTTATCCAGTTTACTAAGCCGCATCTCAAAGGCTTCCGCATTATTCTTGTAAATCGTAGCGTTGGCCGGGTCTGCTTCTGATAATTTTTGTGCGATATAAGGCACATAATATCCGGCCATTTCAGGAGAGAGCCAGAAATGGGGATCCTCATTTATTGACGGAAGATCCGGATACCTTGCTTTTAATTCGGCTAGAGTGGAATTCGGGATCGATTCGCTGAATGGTGCACGGACAATACCCGGGTTTGTCGACCCGGCAATTTTTTCCACCCAGGGTTCCATGAACGGCCCGTCATAAAATAATATTTTTGCGTTTTGGATCTTAATCGCATCATTGGGTGTCGGTTCGTATTCATGTGGTTCTGCACCTGCCGGAAGGATCTGGGTTATTTCAGCACAATCCCCGGCTACCGGAGCAACAAGCAGCGTGATTGGCCGAAACGATGTAACAACCACAAGTTTTCCATCTGATCCCGTTTTATCCGGATAAGATGTCGTAGTTCCGGTTTTTGCACCATATGTCAGGTACACGCCAATTGCGGCGAGAATAATGATTACAACCAGAACAGAAATCAGGTATTTTTGTTTATTGTCGGGATATAATGTCATGTGTTATTCACTTATTGGTCTGCGATGGAATATTGCAGGACAAGCCTATAATAATTATGAAAAGTTTGGAGAGACACCAATTTTTGAACCCCCTTTTTGAGTGTGAAAATGGCGTTTTTATTGTAAATAAAATCCCGAAAAATAAAAGCTTGATAGTCCTGTACGTTTCTGTCATAATGCGTTTACGGATCCTGGTTATGACACCCGTCATCGTGAGTAATCTCGCCACAGATACCACGGCCCGGATGACCCATTGCAGCACAGATCCGGTCAATTGCATCTTTTGAAACCTGGCTTTCAAACCGCGAAGCCTCTTTACAAGCCTCGTCATGGGAAAACCCGTAATGGGTAAGCATCAGGCTTAAAATCCGGTGGCGTTTGATAAGGAACCCGGCATACCGTTTTCCTTCATTCGTAAGACAAATTCCCCGGTAAGGTTCATGAGATATAAGCCCGGTCCCTGAAAGTTCAGCGATGGTTTTGGTAATGGTTGAAGGATCGACCATAAAATGTGCTGCAAGATCGGTAGTCCTCACCCGCCCTCCCTTGTCTTGTATGAACTTGAGATACTCGACTTTTCGTGGCGATATCTCCAGTCCGTTATGGGTTTCCATAATTATGCCTTGTTTTGTATGCCAAAATAAGTTTGGCACCTATCCAAAATTCAGGTCTTTTAAAAAAATTCGACTTAATCATTCGGATATTTTTTTGATGGGGTAAAATATTGATTGCAATAAGCAAGTTATATTTACTTTAAACAAGTAAATTTGAGCGAAAAGATCATGCATATCATGGAAGGATTCCTGCCCTGGCAATGGTGTGCGGTCTGGTGGATTATTGCCATTCCGTTCCTTGTCATAGGTGTAATTGAACTGCGGGCTATGATGAAAAAAGACCGTGAGTACCTGCCACTGCTCGGCGTGTGTGGTGCGTTCATCTTCATATTGTCAGCACTCAAACTGCCTTCAGTAACAGGCAGCTGCTCGCACCCGACCGGCACCGGGCTTTCGACAACCTGTTTTGGCGTATTTATCACATCGATCATCGGTGCAATTGTCCTCCTCTTCCAGTCGCTTGTCCTTGCACACGGGGGACTCTCGGTACTTGGTGCGAATATGGTCTCAATGGCAATAGGCGGTCCTGTTGCAGGATATGCGGTTTACCGTCTCCTGAAAAATACAAAAGTCAACATCTATGTTATCGTCTTTATTGTTACAGCAGTCGCGGACCTTGTAACCTATATTATTACATCCCTCGAACTTGCGCTTGCCTACCCTGCCCAGACCGGCGGGATTGCAGCATCCTTTGCGGCATTCTTTGTGATATTTGCCATTACTCAGATCCCGCTTGCGATTGTAGAGGGCTGTGTCCTTGCACTCGTATTCAAGTATGTTATCGAACTCAAACCGGAAATGATAATAAAACTTAAAATTTTCTCAGAGGAACAAATTGCAAAAGCCCGGGGTGCATCAGGTTTTTTGCCCGGTGAGGTAAAGGCATGATTAAAAACCGGAAACTCGAACTGATCACCATTGTTGCAATACTTGGATTCATTATGGTTTTTCTGTCGGTCAGTTCGAACGGGATATACGAGTTCGCCGGTTCTGATAATGTCGGATCAGAAAAGATCGCTGAACTCACGGGTCTTTCCGTAGATTCGTTTACTCCCCTGATCCCCCAGTACGAACCGCCGAGTGGTGAGATTGAGTCAACCCTCTTTGCCCTGCAGGCTTCGATTGGCGGCATCATGCTTGGACTGGTCTTCGGGTACTGGCTTGGACAAAGAAAAGTATCTCAAAAATCCTGATCATGTGATTGTGAATGTATGATTGAGACAGCCCTTGACAGCGTTGCACAACAGAATGGGTTCCGGCACATACATCCGGGAACAAAACTCCTTCTGGGACTTGGGTCACTGGTCATCTGTCTTATATCGCCATTCCCTTTTGTACAACTCATATCGGGTATCATCTTAAGCATTGTTCTTCTATTCCCGGGAAAAATTCCGGCCCGGCTGTACGCGGAACTCCTGGTTGGCCCGGCTTTTTTTGCGGTCATGAGCGTAATTGTCCTCCTCTTTGTTCTTGGCGGGGGGGATGTAATCTGGCAATTCAACCCGGCATCGTGGCTTAACCTGAACATTACAACGGGTGCGGTAAAAGAGAGCATTCTTGTTTTGTGCCGGGTGTTCGGGTGTTCGATCTCGCTTTTTTTTATTGTTTTGACTACACCAATGACAGATCTCTTCAACGGCATGAAACGTATTGGAATTCCTGTCGAAGTCATCGACCTCATGATGATCATTTACCGGTATATTTTCATCGTTTATGCACAGGCAGTTGAGATCTGGCAGGCACAGGTGATGCGCCTTGGTTACAGCAAACCGGTTGAGGCTATCCGCTCGTTTTCCATGCTCTGCGGGATGCTCTTTATCTCCAGCTGGAATGCAGGAGAAGACCTTGTCCGGGCCATGGACTGCCGTTGTTATAACGGAGTCTTCCCCTCACTTGACGTTGCGGAACCTGTACAGGTAAAATCCCTTGTTCCGGTCATCCTGTATCTTTCTGCACTCTGCGGAATTTTACTTGTACTTGTAATAAATAATGGAGTGATTTTATGAAGATCATACTTGAAGCACGGGATGTACGATACCATTATCCGGGAAGTCCTGAAGCAATCCGGGGCATCTGTTTTCACATCCGTCCCGGGGAAAAGATTGCGCTTGTCGGCCCGAACGGAGCCGGAAAGTCTACGCTTCTCCAGATGTTCAACGGTATGATCCGCCCGACATCCGGAACAATTCTCTTTGACAATGAACCCATACAATATGATTCTTCATCCCTGCGCCAGCTCCGGAAACGTGTCGGGTTTGTTCTGCAGAATTCAGACCGCCAGATCATAGCCCCGACCGTATACCAGGATGTGGCATTTGGCCCGGCAAATCTCGGGTATGATGAGCAGGCTATCCGGCAGGCAGTCACACTTGCCCTGCGACAGGTCGGACTTGAAGGATTTGAACGGCGGCCGCCCCACCACCTTTCCGGCGGGGAAAAGAAACGTGTAGCAATTGCCGGCGTCCTTGTGATGGACCCGGATGTCCTCGTGTTCGATGAACCGACAAGCGGACTTGACCCGGCGGGTTCTGAAGATCTCATGGAGCTGCTTGACGAACTCAATCATGAGGGAAAGACAATCATTATTTCAACTCATGATGTCGAACTGGCGTACCCGTGGGCGGACCGGGCGATCCTCCTTCTGGATGGCCGGATCCTTGAAGAGGATGTACCGGACATTGCGTTTGGGAATACCGATTATGTCCGTATGGCCCACCTTTCCGTCCCGACACTCCTTGAACTTTCACAGGAACTTTCACGGCGAGGCTACAAAATGCCTGACAGGAAGCCGCGCAGCGTCCTTGATATGATCGAAATCATCCAGAACCTGCTCCATCGTTCCAATAATAAAACCCAAACAGGCACAATTTCTGTCTTCAACGTTGATGAACAGGATACCTGGTTACTTCCTGCGTGGATTAAAGCCAGGCCGGAGGGGGTAGTCGGCGCTATGGGCACACGCGCAAAGCAATGTGCAGTGCGGGAAGGCCTTAAACTGGAATTTACGTATGGTGTCATCGACAAATGTATCCTCCGGGCCCTGCGGGGACAGGATTCGCTGATTTTAACAACAAACAGTATGGCGGGGCTTGTCATTTCCCGTGTGAATACGTACTGTGCGGAAAGCGGCAATACAATTATTGTGGGATCGCTGGATATTACAAAACAGGACCCGGCACCGGGCCTCGCATCCGAAAAGACAAGAGAATATGATCACTCACCCGGAGAGTCATAAAAACCGGGATGATCACGATCACAGCCATCCCCATGCACATGGTATTGTCGATCCATCCGTTCTTGATACTGAACGAGGTGTCCGGACGGTCAAATGGTCGTTTGCCGGTTTGTTCCTTACCGCTTTTTTCAGGTAATTATTGTCCGGCATTCCGGAAGTGTTGCTCTCCTTGCCGATACTATCCATAATTTTAGCGATGCGCTTACGGCAGTGCCGCTTCTTTTTGCTTTCCTTCTCGCCCGGTGGAAACCGACAAACCGGTTTACCTATGGGTACGGCCAGGTCGAGGACCTTGTGGGAATGTTTGTTGTCCTTATAATCCTTGTCTCGGCAATAATGGCCGGATATGTTTCTGTCGACCGTATCTTTCACCCGCTGCGGGTAACATTCCTTTGGGCTGTAGACGCAGCCTCTCTTATCGGCTGTATCGGGAATGAGGCCGTTGCCTGGTTCCGCATACGCGTGGGAAACGAGATTGGCAGCGCAGCGCTTGTCGCTGACGGTTATCATGCACGAATTGACGGGCTTACAAGCCTTGCAGTTCTTGTCGGGGCTGTTGGCGTATACCTCGGGTTTCCTCTTGCCGACCCGGTTATCGGGCTTAAGATAACGGCCATGATCTTCTGGATAGTATGGGAATCCGGAAAAACAATTTTTACCCGGCTCATCGATGGCGTTGACCCGGCAGTTATTAATGAGATCCGCCATACGGCTATTCATGTAAATGGAGTAATTGAGATTACCGATGTCAAAGTGAGATGGCTGGGACACCGGTTCCACGCCGAGATCAATATTACTGTAGATTCATCATTGTCTATCGAAAACGGCCACGCCATAGCACAAGAATTCCAGCACTACCTACTTTATTAAATCAGGTACCTTTCTGATGCCACGATCCATGTCGATCCGGTGACTGCATCCGGAGCCGGGTATCACAATATTGAGGAACATGTTCATGATGGACTGCCGCCACACACGCACTAAAAAACAGTAGAGTGTTTTTAGCTTTGATTTGACACTTTGTTGAGATCCTTAAAACATTAGAAACGCGTTTTTGGGGGATTATGCTCCGACTATACCCAGAACATCATGTAAGGACGCGATCCTCAAAATAAAAGGGTCCTATTAGCGCAGTTTTGCCTCACCGGCGTAAAATTTAACAAAAAAATCTCAAATCACGGGATTTATTTTCATTTCCGCAGGTATTTTAGCGAATTCCGCAGTTTTTCGGGTGCCCTAAAAAACACTGCATGGGAAAAATCGCCAGAATCAGCCCCCGATTACCAAAAGGGACGCATTGTGCAAAACCGGGTTTTCGGACAGGAACGAAGCTTTCCGCGAAAATTTTCTCCGACAACGCGTCCCGATTGCAGGGAACCGTAGGATGATTTCGACAAAAGGCCAAAACAACGGTTTTTCTGTTATATTGTTAATTTAATATTATTTATATTTTAATAAGTAAATCTATTCATACCCATGCACATTTTTTACATAAAATATGCACATGTCATTGGTAATTTCTTGTTGAATACATGAAAAAAGTCCCTTTTCAAAGAGAATGCTTTTTATATAAAATTGGTAATTATTGTTCATGGCGGGGAACGGATTTGCCCGGATAAACCGGGCATATCACCAGGAAAATGGCCGGACAAATAACCTGGCACTCTATCAGGTCTTGGTATTGACATCCATTCTGGCATTCCTGTTCCTGCTGGACATACTTACCACCCAGATGATCCTTCTGATGGGGGGTGTCGAATTGAATCCGGCGATGGCCGGCATTGTCACCTCTCCACTTCTTCATGCGATTATCAAATGCATCATTCTTATCGCGGTTGTTCCTGTAGCCCTGATTTCAGAAGCACGGGTGAAAAGATCGGGCGTGGCGTTGTATGCAATACTGATTGCGATTTACATTTTTGTTATGGCTAATAATATCGCAGTGCTCATTCCACAAATTATATGATCTTTTACCGGGTAACCTGCCCGCAGGTTACCCTCACCCATAGCTGATGTTGGAGGGGGTGTCTTGTTTTCCACAAGAAAAACAAAAGGGGGGAAGGGGGTACCTTTGATCCAAATTGTCCTGAGGGTAACCCCCCCTTTTGTTGGGATCGGAGGGGATCACCATCAGTTCTGTCGAAAAGTTGGGAGGGGGGAAGGGGGGTCCCGGAATTTTTTTTAGGAAGGGGCTACCCCCCCATGCTGTATTTACAGGAACCTCACATGCGGCATGTCATTTCAAAAATAATGTAACCGCAACCGTGGATTTGAAAAGTTAATCCACTGCCACCAGATGATATGCCGGGGTGACGTTTTGGGGGCAGCCGGATACAAGGCTAATAAATAGCATCCACCTGTATCTGAATTAATCCGGTTGCATTGTTAAGAGGAATAAAAAAACGTAAATGCCCGCGGCTGATCTGGGAGCAAAATAAAAAAGATTATGCCTTCTTTTCGGCAAGCTCGATTTCGATGCCGCCAATCTTGCCAGCAAAGATGTTATAAAAGAAGGCCATGATTGCCCCGCAGATGAAGGCCATAATCCCAAAGATAATCGGGAAGACAATGATAGCGGACAGCCCGAGTGTCGTTGCGCCCGGCATTTCAAATGTTGCTCCAATCGCTGAACCAAGGATTGCGAACAGGATCCCGTAGATAAGGCCAAAAACAATACCGAACAATGCATGAATCTTTGCCCATGAGATAATATCAATACTCTTGATGACTGTCATGTAGTTCACCTTGTCAACCGTTGGGCGGGTAAAAGTAAAAAGTCTTTTGAAGTATTGTTTTACACGGCCTTCGGATTAAAAGGATAATTTATTATCCGGCATACCGGCATAACGACCATTCATGTATTTAAAGCCGCCATTTCAATAAACAATAACAAATTTTTGGAAGAGGAATGGAATTTTAATGGCAAAAATACAGGAAATTGCCCGGAACGAGAGCCCTGAAACGTTATGTCGCACCTATACATTCGCCTGTCGGATGCAGAAGACCCCCAAATCATTTATCCGTGAAATCCTCAAGGTAACAGAAAACCCGAATATTATCTCATTTGCCGGCGGTTTGCCAAATCCCGATTTTATCGATGTCCATGGCATCGCACAGGCCGCAGCAGCGGTTCTCAATGAAGACGGGAAGTCTGCGCTCCAGTACTCGACAACCGAAGGATACCTCCCTCTCCGCAGATTTATTGCAGACCGTTACAAACAGAGGCTTGGCCTAGATGTTACACCGGACGAAATCCTGATAACAAACGGTTCCCAGCAATGTCTTGACCTTATCGGGAAAGTCCTGATAGATCCTGGCGACAAGGTTGCCATAGAGCGCCCCGGATACCTTGGGGCAATACAGGTTTTCTCGCTATACGAACCGGTTTTCCTGCCGGTTGAACTGGGCCCGGAAGGCCCGGATCCGGCAGCTTTTGAAGCGGTAATAAAAAACAATAATCCCAAATTATTCTACGGCATCCCCAACTCACAGAACCCTTCTGGGATTACCTATACAGAAAAACGGCGGAAAACCTGTGCGGATATTCTCGCCGGAACAAATACGCTTGTTGTCGAAGATGATGCATATGGCGAGCTCCAGTTTTCCGGCAAATCCCTTCCGCCGTTTAAAAAATTCCTGCCCGACCAGACAATTCTCACGGGATCGTTTTCAAAAATCCTTGCACCGGGCATGCGTCTCGGGTGGGTCTGCGCACCCCTGAAGATCATGGACCAGCTGGTTGTTGCAAAACAGGCATCAGACCTGCATTCCAATTTCCTGTCCCAGCGCATTGCCTCGCGCTATCTCAAGGACTCTGACATAGATTTGCACATAAAAAAAATCCGGAAGGCCTACAAAGAACAAAAGGACTGCATGGTTGCTACAATGCAGGAAGAAATGCCGGATGGCGTCACGTGGACCAACCCTGAAGGAGGGATGTTTGTCTGGGTTACGCTCCCGGCCGGGTGCTCTTCAATGGATATTTTTTCTGCAGCACTCAAAGAACAGGTTGCCGTACTTCCGGGTATTCCCTTCTATGTTGATGGCGGCGGTACCAATACACTCCGCCTGAATTTTTCGAATTCAAGCGACGAACGTATTACTGAAGGCATCCACCGTCTTGGCAAAGTCATGCGTTCGGTGATTCGGTAAATAATGCCAACAACTTTTTTTGTGCTGTATGGATGAATCTATAAAAATAGCATTCATAAATAGTGACACACATATAAATACCGGAAAGAGTATATTCCGCCGTTTCACACGCGTATATATCGTCATGCGGCGTTAAGAATAAACATGATTTACGAGGGAGAGATAAAATTTCATGAGTCGGAGTGATGCTGAAGCTCTGATGCGGCAGGGCATTGAGCTTTATGATATCGGCAGGTACCAGGAAGCCGTGGTTATGTTTGACCGGGCACTTACCCTCTTCCCGAAACTGCAAAAAGCTCATTATTTTAAAGGTATTGCCTTGTATGATATCGGCAAATACGATGCTGCGATAGAATCATACGACAATGCACTTGCACTTGATCCATCGGATATCAATGCATGGTATAACAAGGCCGCAACGCTGGCACAAGCTGGCAGGAATAAGGATGCGCTGGCTGCATGCGAACGACTGATTTCCATCAGGTATGATAATGCAGAAGCATGGATCCTCAAAGGAATCGCCCTTTACGAACTTGGACAGTACCAGGACGCCATATCTGCATATGATCACGCGCTTACCATTGACCCCAATCACGCAAAGGTCTACTATAACAAAGGTATTGCATTAGCCGATCTCGGCCGTCATGAAGAGGCGATCGTTGCATACGGAACAGCGATTGAAATTGTTCCTGATTATGCAAAGGCTTTCTACAATATGGGGATCTCCCTTTATGAGATCGGAAGATACGATGAAGCCCTTGGCGCTTTTGAACACGCTTATACTCTCGATCCCTCTGATGTCTGGGTCTGGTATTACCGGGCATTTATCCTCGCAAAACAGGAACGGTATGAAGAAACGGAAGAAGCAGCCGGACAATTTTTGAGTGTTGAACCCGACCATGCAGATATCTGGGTGATAAAAGGAATCGCCCAGTACCGGTTAAAAAAATTTGCTGATGCAGTTACAACGCTTGATCAGGCAATTTCACAAAACCCGCTTATTGCTGACGCGTGGCTCTACAAAGGACTCTCCCTTTTTGAACTGTCACGGTATGAGGAAGCTGTCTACGCACTGGACAAGGCAGCGGAGATGAACCCGGGAAATACAAAGATTTTCTTTTTCCGTGGCAAAGCATGCCAGAACCTGGGCCGGTTCCGTGAAGCCGTGGATAATTTTGACCGGGCTATCTCCTCTGAACCGGATAATATCAGAGCAATATACAGCCGGGGCGTTTCCTGTATTCACCTGAGCAGGTACGATGATGCGCTTGAGGCATTTACACAGGTTCTTTCATTACAGGAGAATCATGCCGGCGCTTCTTACTTTAAAGGAATTGTTCTCTCGCGGCTCGGGCGGCAGGATGAAGCGATCGAAGAATTTAACAAGACTCTCTCTGTCGATCCTGGATGCGCATCAGCGGCATACCAGATTGGTATTGCCAATGCAAGCCTCGGGCGGTTCCGCGAAGCGGTATCTGCATATGACCGGGCACTTAAAATCAGGCCCGATTATTCTGATGCAATATACCACAAGGGTTTTGCATTGGCCAAACTGGGAAAAAGTGATGATGCAATCCAGGAATTCGAGAAGGCACTGGTCGATAACCCGAGTAATGCCCAGGCATATCACCAGAAAGGCCAGCTCCTCGCTAAGACCGGACGGTATGATGAGGCGCTTGAAGCACTCAATAAAAGTATTGCCTTAAAGCCGGACAATGCACAGGCATATTTTGACAAGGGAAACGTCCTGTTAAAATCGGAACAGACAGATCGGGCAATCGAGGCTTTTGACCACGCTATTGAGATCTATCCTAATTACGTCAATGCATACTTCAACAAAGGTCTTGCCCTTACAAAGGGGGGCGAACTGGATGAAGCCCTCAATGCATTTGACATGGCAGTTTCGATCGATCCCTCTCACACGCTTGCATTGTATCACCGTGGAGCAACACTCTTCAAAAAAGAGCAGTATGCCGATGCTGTTGCTGCCTATGATGCTGTACTCGAACTCTCACCCCAAAATACAACTGCACTGTATGAAAAAGGGATTGCTCTTACGCATACAGGGCAGTTCAACGAAGCCCTCGCTGCATTTGAAGAAGCAGTAAGCCAGGAACCCGGCCTTGCAGATGCGTGGCTCTATAAAGGGATCTGCCAGGCACGGCTTGGTGTTGCTGATGAAGCAATCCTGTCGTTTGACAAAGTAATCAGCCTCAACCCGAAAAACACCGAAGCGATAGTACGCAAGGGGATGGCCCTTGTCACGCTTGGCCGGTATGACGAAGCGGTCACGGTCTTTAACCGCGCTATCGAAGATGCCCCTCGCGATGTCTGGGCTTGGTACTATAAAGGAATCTCGCTTGCAGAATTAACCCGGTTTGAAGAAGCGATCCGTTCTTTTGAGCGGGTGCTCGAGATCAACCGCAGGTGCGCCCGTGCGTTTTACGAAAAAGGGAATGCACTTGCCCGCATAGGAAAGCAGCTGGAAGCAATCATTTCCTACGATCAGGCCCTTGAGATCGACCCGGATAATCCAAAAACTCTTTACCAGAAGGGAATTGCACTTGCCCAGCGCGAACGGTATGAAGACGCGATCAAAACTTTTGAGCGGATGCTTGGTTTTGAACCGGATAATCCCCAGGGGCTCTATTATCTGGGTATCGCGTATGCCGGCCGGGAACGGTATGATGAGGCAATAGGGGCGTTTGAACGATCCCTTGAACATAACCCGGATAATGCCCTTACCCACCATTATATGGGGATCTCGCTTTTCCAGCGCGAAAGATACGACGAGGCAATCCGGGCATTTTCCGATGCACTGGCACTTGACGCATCCAATTCATCGACGTATTATTACATGGGTATCGCGTACCTGCAATCCCAAAAATATGATAAAGCTCTTGAGGCGCTCAATAAGTCCATCTCGATGACGCCCGATTTTGTTGAGGCGTACCTGTACCAGGGCATAACATTTGCCCGCCTCGGACAACATGACGAAGCAGTCATGGCGTTGAACCGCACGCTTGCGGCAAATCCGTCGCAGATGGAAGCGCTTGTCTGTCGTGGCGAATCACTCATGGTACTGCAGCGGTATGCAGAAGCGGTTGAGACATTTGACCGTATCCTCTCCCTCAATCCGGCCCTTGTCAATATCTGGATGCAGAAAGCGGCAGCTCTCGACAAACTGGCAAAAAAACAGGACGCACTGAATGCATACACCCGGGTGCTTGAAATTGACCCGGACAATTTTGACACCTGGGTGAAAAAAGGCATCCTGTTATCAGATTTGGGAAAGATTTCCGAAGCAGTAACCGCATTCAACAAAGCGCTTGATATCAATCCCGTCCTTGCCGATATCTGGATGCGGAAAGGAGATGCACTCAACACACTCGGTCGTACCGAAGACGCTGAGCATGCCTACGTGCAGTCACTCAAATTAAATCCCGATCAGGAGACCGGCTGGATCAAGGATGGCCGGGCCCTCTATGACCTTGGGAGGTACCAGGACGCCATTGATGCGTTTGATAATGCAATTGCCATTAACCAGCGGAGTACCGAGTCTTTCCTGTACAAGGGATTCTCTCTTGAAAAGATAAACCGGATACAGGAAGCAATACAGGTTTTTGAAGTCCTCCTTGAGATTGATGCAAACAACAGCGAAGCACATTACCATATGGGGCTTGCGCTCGCAAATTCCGGGCGGCAGAAAGATGCGCTTCGTTCCTTTGAAGCGGTCATCAGGATAAAGGACACTTTTGCCCCTGCATGGTACAACAAGGGAAAAATGCTCCTTGATCTTGGCAAGTCACAGGAAGCTATTACCGCATTTGACCGTGCACTTGAGCTGGATCCTGCATATACCGAGGTATTTTACTATCGCGGATTTGCACTTCAGAAACTCGGGCGTTTCCAGGAAGCAATCGGTGCCTTTAACAAAAATCTTGAAAAGGATACCAGCAACTCCCCGGGATATTATTTCAAGGGTGTAGCCCTTTCGAAAATTGGAAGGTACGATGAAGCGCTCGATGCGTTTGATCGTGCCCTGATTTATGATCCGGAGAACGCACTGGTGTTTTACCAGAAAGGACGTGCACTTGACGGCCTTGGACGGCACCAGGATGCGGTTAATGCATTTGAAAGGACTCTTTCACTTAAACCGAAATATTCTGATGCACGGATGCGAAAAGGAATCTCTCTCTATAATCTTGGACGGTTTGAGGAAGCGCTGAAAGATTTCGAACGCACAATAAAAGAAAATCCCCACAACTTCCATGCCTGGTACCAGAAAGGCCGGGCACTTTTTGACTTAAACAACTTCACTGAAGCAATCGATGCATATGACCACGCACTTGAAGTAGAGTCAAATTATCCCGAAGCTCTTTATCATAAAGGATTGGCCTTCAACGAACTGGGAAGGTACGAAGAAGCGATCCTTTCATTTGATCTTGCACTTGAAAGTAATCCGCACCTTGACGGCGCCTTGTTTAACCGCGGCGTAGCACTCCTGCAGCTTAAACGATACCACGATGCAACGCAGGCTTTTGATCAAACACTTGCACTACTACCCAAGTATGCGCCCGCGTATCACCTGAAGGGAGTTGCACTTGCTGCACAGGGACTTTACCAGGATTCCATCGATGCATTTGATCGTGCACTTGAAAACGATCCAAAAAGAGCTGAATCCGCCCTCAATAAAGCCCAGTCGCTGTTTAGCCTTGGGCAGGACGAAGAAGCGCTTATTGCGGCAGGAAAAGCCATAGACATCAGATCAGAGTTTGCCGAGGCCTGGAAATACAAGGGCCTGATCCTGTCTCACCTGGAAAGGTATGAGGAGGCACTTGAAGCGCTGGATCGGGCGCTTTCCTATGACCCCGGTAATGCACATCTCTATTATCAGAAAGGCCTTGCATTTGATGGTCTTCACCGGTACGATGAAGCAATCCTTGCATATGACATGGCTCTCTCTACCCAGCCTGACTGCACCGAAGCCCGGATGCACAAAGGTGGGGCACTTTCGACGCTTGGGCGGTTCCGGGACTCATTACGTGAATTTAAAAAGGTCCTTGAGATCCGTCCGGATAATGCGGATGCATGGTACCAGAAAGCATATGCAAATTTTGAACTTGGGGATTACCCGGAAGTAATCGAAGCCTGCGACAGTGCGATTCGTCTCAACCCCTCGTATGCTGTGGCGTACCAGTATAAAGGACTTGCATTGTATGAACAGGGCCGGTATAATGAAGCAATTGAGTCGTTTGATAAAGCCATCAGTTACGATTCACACCTCGACCGGTCATTATACCACCGTGCAGTGGCACTCCTGAAACTCGAACGTTATAGCGAAGCGGTCGCGGCATTTGATCGTGCACTGGCACTCATGCCGGATTATGCCCCGGCGCACCATCTCAAGGGAGTTGCACTTTCCGCTCAGAAAATGTACCGGGAGTCCATTCTCTCGTTTGACAAGGCACTTGAATTTGATCCAAAGAGTGCAGAATCACCACTGAACAAAGCAATGTCGCTTTTCTGCCTTGGGGCAGACGAGGATGCGCTTGTCGCGGCTGATACGGCCATTGCGGTACGGCCGGATTTTGCCGAGGCCTGGAAATACAAGGGCCTGATCCTTTCGCACATGAAAAGGTTCGAAGCCGCACTTGAAGCACTGGATCAGGCACTTTCCTATGACCCGGGAAACGCCCAGCTTTATTACCGGAAAGGCCGTGCGTTTGACGGCCTTGACCGGTATGATGAAGCGATCCTTGCCTACGATACGGTGCTTTCAACCCTGCCGGACTGCATTCCGGCTCGGATGCATAAAGGTGAGGCATTAATCATACAGGACCGGTTCCGTGATGCAGTCAATGAGTTTGCAAAAGTCCTTGAGACGCATCCCGATAATGCGGATGCGTGGTACCAGAAAGCCCGTGCCCATTTTGATCTTGGGGATTATTCAGAAGTAATCGAATCCGCAGACCGGGCACTTGAACTGAATGCCTCATATACAGAATCTTACGAGTTCAAAGGACTCGCGCAGTATGAACTGGGGCAGTATAATGATGCAATAATATCATTTGACCAGGCCCTCAATCTCAATCCGCAGCTCGACCGTTCATGGTATCACCGTGCGGCGGCTCTTTTGAAACTCGAACGGTACAGTGAAGCAGTCGAGTCGTTTGACCGTACACTTACCCTCGTACCCGGAAATGCTCCGGCGCATCATCTCAAAGGGGTAGCATTTGCCGCACAGGGCATGTACAGGGAATCCATCGACGCCTACGACAAGGCGCTTGAATATGATCCAAATAGTGCAGAATCCGCCCTTAATAAATCCATGTCACTTTTCAGCCTTGGACAGGATGAGGATGCACTTGCTGCGGCAGAAAACGCCATAGAAATCCGGCCGGATTTTGATGAAGCATGGAAGTATAAAAGTCACATCCTTTCCCACCAGAAACGGCATGAAGAAACCATCGATGCGGCGGACAAGGCACTTTCTTATGATCCCGGTAATGCCTTGTTATATTACCAAAAAGGCTGTGCTTTTGACGGTCTTCTCCGGTACGATGAGGCTATCCTTGCGTATGACATGGCGCTTTCCACCCGGCCGGATTGCATACAGGCCCGTATGCACAAAGCCGCAGCACTTTCGACGCTGCACCGGTTCCGTGACGCAATACGGGAATACAGGAAAGTTCTGGAGGCAAATCCCGATAATATCAATGCATGGTATGAGAAAGCCCGTGCCCATTTCGACATCGGAGATTATTCGGAGGTCATTGAATCCACTGACAAGGCGCTTGCACTGAATGCTTCACATGCCGATGCTTACCAGTATAAAGGGCTCGCGCAGTATGAACTGGGGCGGTACGAAGAGGCAATCACGTCCTTTGACCTGGCACTTAATCTTAATTCGTTCCTTGACCGGTCATTATACCACCGCGGAGCTGCCCTCTTAAAACTTGAACGTTACGATGAAGCGATCGAGTCATTTGATCGCGCACTCGTTATCGTGCCCGGATATGCCCCGGCACACCATCTCAAGGGAGTGGCACTTTCTGCAAAGAAAATGTTCAGGGAGTCCATTCTCTCCTTTGAGAAGGCACTTCAGTACGATCCAAAGAGTGCTGAATCAGCCCTCAATAAAGCGATATCGCTCCACAACCTGGGTGAAGATGATGCAGCAGTCCAGGCAGTGGATATGGCCATCAGCATACGGCCGGATTTTGCCGAAGCATGGTATTACAAGGGTGTCGCACTCTCGCGCCTCGAACGATATGCAGACGCAGTACCGGCATTTTCCCGGTCGCTTGAACTGGATAAGACAAATACCCAGGGCTGGTTTGAAATGGGGCTGGACCTCATTTCACTGTCGCAAAATGTCGAGGCTGTTGCTGCTTTTGACAAGGTTCTTTCCCTTGTTTCGGATTATCCTCCCGGATACTATCACAAGGGCAGGGCCCTGGTTGCATCGGGAAAATACGAAGACGCTATTACTGCCTTTAACCATGCCCTTGATATAACCCCACAGGATGTAACGATCCTGTCGGCAAAGGCTCATGCCCTTGTTTCCTTAAAACGCTTTAAAGAAGCCGCTGCAGTGTTTGAAGCTGCATGCGAGACAGACCCCGGATCAGCAGAAAATTTCTATCATCTCGGTCTTGCATATGTCGAACTGCAAAAAGATGAGAAGGCAATCGCAGCTTTTGCAAAAACCATTAAAATCAATCCTGAAAATGCCGATGCACTGGAGCAGGCAGGACTTGCCCTGACAAGACTTGAAAAATACGAGGACGCAATTGAAGTCTTTGACCGGTGTATCGGAGTGGGACGGGAAACCGCAGGCATCCTGTACGAGAAAGGATGCGCATATTTTGCCCTTAAAAAATACGAAGAATCACTCCCCTCATTTGACCGTGCAATAGAACTGGACAACAACCATATTGGTGCACTGGTCAAGAAAGGTCAGGCACTTTCAGAACTCAAACGATATGAAGAATCCATTACTTTCTTTGACCGGGTAATTGCGATCGACCAGGAAAATGCAATCGCCCATTTTGCCATGGGAACTGCATATACTCATCTTTCCCGTTATGAGGATGCTGTGATCTCACTTGACCGGGCACTTGAATACGATGGAGGTAATGCCCGGATACATGCGTGCAAGGGATATGCCCTTTACCGGCTTAACCGTTTCAAGGAATCTGCAGAATCATTTGCCAAAGCACAAAAACGCCAGCCCAAAGATGTCTTTACCCTGTTTTACCGGGGAAAATCCCTCCTGCATAATGAACAGTGGGAAGATGGTGCGGCAACGTTTGACAAGGTTCTTACCCTTGACCAGAAAAATGCCGCAGCCTGGTATTACAAAGGTATTGCGTTTTCCCACCTGGGACTTCATAACGACGCAAAGGAATCATTCGAACAGGCGCTTGGGCTTGATGATAATTGCGCCGCGGGTTGGTACCAGAAAGGCCTGGTGCTCTTCGAACTTGAGCACTACGATGAGGCGCTCCCTGCATTTGAACGTGCCCAGACTCTTGCCCCGGCCGTTCAGGATTATGCATTCAGGAAGGCACTTACTCTCTTTATGATGGGGCAGTACGAAAAATCTGCAGATATTTTCGATCAGGCCCTGACGCTTGGCGCGGAAACATCATCGATCCAGTATTACCGTGGTCGGGCGCTTATGGAAATCAAAAAGTTCGATACTGCGCTTGACGCCTTTAATCATGCACTTGATCTCGATCAGGAAAATTCATTCATCTGGCTGTCGAAAGGAGAGGTTCTTTTCCAAAAGAACGATTGTGCTTCTGCAGTATCAGCTCTGGACCAGGCACTGGCTCTTGATCCGAAATCTGCCGAGGCTGCATTCTATAAGGGTGAATCTCTCGTCCTCCTTGGAAATGACGATGAAGCAGTCCATGCATACGAACTTGCCATAAGTCTTGATCCCGCTTACCCTGAAGCCGCATTCAGGAAAGGACAGGCGTTGTACCGGCTGAAGAATTATACCGGCGCTGTTGAAGCCTGCGATCAGGCAATCCAGCTGGTACCTGAACACGCTCACGCGCACTACGAACGCGGGCGGGCTCTTTTTGCCCTTGGGAAATATGAAAAAGCAATACGGTCCTTCAAACAGGCTCTTGAACACGATTCGTCAATAAAAGACGCATTATTCCAGACGGGCCTTGCGTATGCCGGTATGAGCAAGTACTCGCAGGCACTTGCAGCATTCGACCGGTTCCTTGAACTCGAACCGCAGGATCCTGTGGCGCTCTACCAGAAGGGCCGGATGCTTACCAGACTCATAAGACCTGAAGATGCATTGGCAACACTCGATGCCTCCCTCAATATCGAAAACAACAACTCCGAGGTATGGCATCTCAAAGGTGATGTGCTCCTTGACCTGGAAAAACCGGATGATGCGTTAGAAGCATTTGACCGTGCACTCGCACTAGCTCCTGACGATAACGAGATATGGTTTGGCAAGGGCAGGGCGTTTTCCGGGCTGCATAATTATCCGGAAGCAATCCGTTGTTTTGACCATGTCATCGAAGCAGATCCTGCATTTGCGCCAGCATGGTTCCGGAAAGGCAGTTCACTTCTTTCAGGCGGCGACCTGAAAGGAGCAATCGATGCACTCACAAAAGCCCTTGAACTCAAACCCGATAATGCAAATGGATGGTACGACAGGGCGGTGGCTCTCTTTGGACTGGGACGATATGAAGAGGCGGTCCCGTCTTTTGACCGGGCTCTTGCCTTAAACCCGAAATATACCGGCGCTAATTATGATAAAGGATGTGCGCTTGCACGTCTCGGGCGTGACCGCCAGGCTATTGAGGCATTTGAACTTGCTTTGGCAATGGATCCCAATTTTGCGCTTGCGTATTTCGAAAAAGGACTGGCACTTGCCCGGCTTAAAAAATACAAGGAAGCAATTTCGGCATTTGATGCAGCTCTCGCAATTAATTCATCCAGTGCACCGGCATTCTTAAACAAAGGACTGGCACTGGCAAACCTGAAAAAATTCGGCGATGCAGTTGCTGCATATGATTTATCCCTTAAAATTGACCCGGGAATCTATGACGCCTGGTTTGCCAAGGGATACGCGCATTCCCGGCTCAAACAGTATGACGACGCAGTCTCGGCATTTGACCGGGCTCTTGCCATTGATAAAAACCAGTATCCGGCATATCACGAAAAAGGGGTGGCTCTGTCCTGTCTTGGCAGGTACGAGGAGGCGGTATCTACACTATCTGATGCATTAGCCCTTGACGACAAAAAACCAGAAACCCATTACGAGAAGGGTCGTGCATTGTTTGAACTTGGACGCGACGAGGATGCAGTTTCAGTACTTTCCCGTGTTCTTGAACTCGATGCCACGTTTTCCGAGGCAGCATATATTGAAGGGCTTGCCCTTGAACGTCTTGGCCGTTACACTGATGCAATTGCAGCATTTGATAGCATGCTCTCCCACGCACCGGACCATTTCGGTGCATGGTATCATCGCGGCATTGCCTCCGTGCAAACCGGAAAGGATGATGATGCAGTACAGGCTTTTGAGAAAGCCCGCCAGATCGAACCCCGGGATATACCCCTCCTGTTTGCTGAAGGAAAGACATGGTACCGCCTCGGACAGTATGATGATGCCCTCCACATCTTTGACATCGCACTTGGAAAAGAACCCGGGAATGGCGAAATCCTTTTTGAGAAAGGAAAAACTCTTGCAGTCCTTGAGCGTCATGACGAAGCACAGGAAATTTTCCGGCTTGCCTTTACCCAGCTCACCGACAACTACGAACCGGCATATCTCCGGGCCCTGTCACTTGTCGCACTAAAACGATATGACGAAGCCGATATGGCTTTTGATGCTGCACTGTCGCTGAACCAGAACTACGCAGACATCTGGTCCGGAAAAGGCAGGGCACTTATGCATGCCGGTCATTATGACGAAGCAATTGCAGCATTTGACCGGGCAATAACAATTCGTCCGGATGAAGCTGGCCTATATCTCGAACGCGGCCGTGCGTTTGCCGTCCTTAAAAAATATGAAGAAGCTATCGAATCATTTGACCGTATGCTTGAAATTGAGCCGTCAGATCCTATTGCCTGTTTCGAGCGGGGGATAGCGCTCTATTCAATCAAAAGATATGAAGATTCACTTGACGCACTTGACATAGCCCTTGAAAAAGATCCGAAAAACACTCATGCTTTATACTATCGCGCCTCCGCGCTTACTGCTCTCGAACGCTTTGCGGAAGCAGCAGAAGCGTATGAACGCCTTCTTGCGTATATTCCTGAAGATGCCGAGATATGGTACGAACAGGGCAGCGTGCTTGCCCGGCTCCACCGGTACGACGACGCGATTTCAGCATTTGATCATGCGATATTCCTGAATCCGGATCATTTCGATGCGGAATTCCAGAAAGCACGCGCTCTTGATCTGCTGGAACGCTACAACGAGGCAATCGAAAGTTATTCAGAAGCCCTTGCTATACGGCCATCGGATTCAAAGGCTCTTTGTTACCGGGGAATTGCCTTTGCAAGGAGCGGACATGCAGAAGAAGCAGTAAAATCCCTGGATGCCGCTCTGGAAATCGACCCGGTATATGCTGATGCACTCTTTGAGAAGGGCAGGGCACTCGTAACGCTTGGCATGTACCGCGAAGCAGTCAAGACGTTTGACAAGACGCTGTTAATCGACAAGGATTATAACGACGTCTATTACTACAAAGGACTGGCTCTTGCAGACCTCGGAAGGCATGACGATGCAATTGTTGCATTTGAAAAGACGCTTGATATCGACCCCGCAAATACCGATGCTTACTATCGCAAGGGACTTTCACTTGCAGCAACCGGCAAACTGAACGATGCGATTGAGGCTTTCGATCATGTTATCCGGTCTGTTCCGGAGTCAGTACCCGGGTGGCTTCACCGGGGAATGGTGCTCTACGATCTCCGCAGGTATGATGACGCCATCGAATCGTATGGAAAAACCCTTGATATCGATCCACTTAACGCAGATGCATGGTACCTGAAAGGACGGGCAATACTTGCACTTAATAATTTCAGGGATGCTGTTGCTGCATTCGAGCGTGCGCTTGAAATAAAATCTGACTTTACGGATGCATATTACTACAAAGGAAGGACACTCTTTGAGCTTGGCAAATATAACGAAGCAGTCCGTGCATACGACAATGCTATTGCACTACGTCCACGGCACGACGAGGCGCTGTACCACAAGGGAATGGCATTTTTAAAACTCCGGAAATATGAAGATGCTGCAGCAACGTTTGATCTAGCCCTCAGGCTCCGCCCGAACTTTGCATATATCTGGACTGGAAAAGGAATGGCGCTTGCGGCAATGAACCGTCACAAAGACGCGATCACCTGTTATTCAAAGGCGATTAGCCTTGACAGAAAGGATGCCCGCTCATATTACCAGTACGGGCTCTCTCTGTTGTCTACGGAACGGTATCAGGAAGCTATTAAGAACTTTGATGCGACGCTTGCTTTGCATTCAGACTGTGCTCCCGCCTTTTACGCGAAAGGCCGGGCCTTGTGCGGGGTTTCCATGTACCAGGAAGCCATCAACGCATTTGAGCGTGCACTCACAAAACAGGAAAACTATCCGGAAGCTTGGCTCTACCGGGGTGTCGCTCTTGCAAACCTTGACCGGCATGAGGAGGCAATTGACTGCTATAACCATGCCCTTGCCCTTAATGGATCATATGCCCCGGCGCTTCTTAACCTTGGCCGGGCGTATATTCACCTTGACCGGACAAGCGAAGCTCTCGATGCATTTGAAAAAGTCCTTACCATCCAGCCTGAATCGGCAGACGCCTATTATTTCAAGGGTCTTGCCCATATCAGGAAACTTGAGGATGACGATGCAATTGATGCGTTTAATCACGCACTTGCAATCAACCGGCAGTATGTTGAGGCACACTATTACAAAGGGGTTGCACTTTCCCGCCGCGAGCAGTACGAGGAAGCAGTAGCATCGTTTGACGCTGCGCTGCGGATTAAAACGGATTATCCTGAAGCCCTGTTCGACAAGGGGCGGGCCCTCCTCCATCTCGGCAAATACAAAGACGCTATTTCAATATTTGACCAGGCGGCCAATGCAAACCCGGGACATGCGGATGCCATATTCCAGAAAGGACGGGCGTATATTGCGCTCCAGAACCCCGACGGCGCTATCAGAGCGTTTGACCGGGCGCTGGAGATTAACCCCTCCTGTTACCAGGCGCATTATTGGAAAGCCCGGACCCTGAATGAGGAAGGCAGCTATGATGAAGCGATCACGGAATACGACCGTGCTATCGCTATAAAACCGGATTCTGCCGAACTCTACCGTGATCGAGGTCTTGCTTATGCAGCAATCGAGCAGTTCCGCGAAGCTATCAAGTCATATGACCGGGCGCTCGAACTTGAACCTCACGCTGCTGATTCGTATGCACACAAAGGTACCGCCCTTGCCGAGCTTGGCATGTATCGCGATGCGCTTGAATCGTTCGAGAAAGCAATCGAACAAAACCCGGAACTGGGGACAGCATGGTTCGGCAAAGGTAATGCCCTCTATGATATGAGTAAGTATTCCGAGGCAAGGGAAGCGTATGATGAAGGGCTCGTGCTTGACCCGGAGAATGCAATCGGCTGGACCCGGAGAGGGATGTCGTTTGCCGGTATGCAGGACCATAAAACAGCAATTGAGTCCTATGACCGGGCTATAGCAATTGATCCCTCATTATCGATTGCATACTTTACAAAGGGCAGTTCTCTTGAAGCGTTGGGCCAGTATGAAGATGCGGCTGAAGCCTATCGTGCGATGATTTCCATCCAGCCTGATTTTGTCGATGCATGGATCCATCTCGGTCGATCACTTCAGGAACTCGAAAAATTCCAGGATGCCCTCACATCATTTAAACATGCTCTGGAAGTCGATCCCTCTCGTAAAGAGGTCTGGAATGAAATTGGTTCGACACTGGACAAACTGGGGAAACACGAAGAGGCAAAGATCTGTTACGATAAGGCACAGTGATATGAGGATACCTTTTTACGTATCCCTTTACTTGCTTGTATCCGATAACTGATAAAAACAAAAAAAAAGATTTATTGGTATTTTTTCCTGACTGCAATAAACCAGAACACTGCACCGATAACCACTATGACTCCTGCGACTATCCCGAATGCATATTTTATATAAAACGGCGTCTGGCTTTCAGCAAGTTTTTCTGCATTCTTCAGATTACCTTCCAGGTAGGGGTAGTCCGGATCCAGTTGCTGGACTTTCTTAAACGCTGTCACTCCTTCATTACACCGGCCCATACCACACAATGCGTAAGCCTTGTTAAACCATGCGTCAGCATTATCCGGTTCGAGAGTTGTGGCTTTATCAAATGCTTCCAGTTGCTTGCTGTAATATAAGTTTGCAGTTGAGGTGTCATTGAGCTTATCCTGGTAATAATAACCGAGGTTATAAAGGATGAGACCACGGTTTATCCAGGCATTGGAAGACGATGCATTGAGCTCCAATGAACGATCTGAAGCGTTCAGGGCAAGGTTGAGTGTGGCAAGGGGATTATCAGTATACTGGTTTACCCGGTTGAGGATGTCAGCCCTCCCGTTCCACGCTTCGGCATAATCAGGATCAACTGTGATCGCCAAATCGTATGCCTGCAATGCAGAGGTATAATTTTTCTGTGCAGTCAGGGTTTGTGCGGCGTTATATAATTTTGCTGCATCTTCTGAAACAGCGGCTGCCGGCAGGATAACAAAGACGCTCATCACGAGCATGAACATAACAAAAACAATGGATTTTGATCTCATATTCTTGAAATATATGGGACATCACCCCTTCATAAGAATTACTTAATTTTAAAAAAAAACGTTATTTTTTAAGGACATGGACATGACGCGTGAGGCTCTTATGGACTCTCTGAGTATGATGCTGGAGTAAAGTCATGTGTTGTGTCGCGATAGCAGAAATGTCCCGGTGGGTTACAACAACCGCCCGGTGCCCGGATTTTAAGACACGGTTGATCTCATCAAGGGCATCGTGATACAGGTTTTCCATTGTGTCAGCCTTTTTTATACAGACTGACTGCCCGTACGGGAAATCCGTCACAACTGCATCTACGGCTGCATCTTTTACTGGTAGCCGGGTGGTATCGGCAAGGAAAAGCGAACTCTGGGTTACATTTTCCCTGCTTCCCATGATCATCATGGGATCAAAATCACTCCCGACGGCATGGAGCCCCAGCATGTCTGCTTCGATAAGGATTCCCCCGGTTCCGCAGAACGGGTCAAGGAGTGTGGATCCTTTTTCTGCCAATGAAAGATTAACGAGTGTTCGTGCCATCCGTGGCATCATAACGCCGGGATGAAAGAATTCGCGTTTTCCCGGGTTGCGTTCGTTATATGCCCCGCGATTGATCCGGTAGAGCACTTTGCCAAAATAACACCGGTCTTTTGAAACGATTGCCCGGTATTCCTCGACAGGGTTAATTAGCTGTACCGGCCCGGTGATCATGGTTCCGATCGTCCGTTCAAATTCCCGCTGGGAACAGGGATTCCTGTCCTGGCAGCCTTCGTGGATCAGTTTGGCCCTGCCGGAAAACGGCTGGTCTGTTGTAATCGAGAGATCCAAAAGCAGGTTCCGGAACGAATCGATATCAGGAGCGCATTCTCCAAGATATTCGAGCACGACATGTGTCATGGCCAGGCGCCGGGTGGTAGCCGGTACCGGGCATTCAGCAACAGCAACCTGAGGTCTTGCATCAATCACCGACGCAACACACTCAATTTCTGCGCAGGGCAGGGTCGGATTTTCACCGGACAGCTCAAAAAGGAGCTTCATTTCTTTATCTTATGGGGTACAATCCCACAAATACCTGCGTAAATTTTTCAGGGATATTTTTGTTTTTCAGAGTTGAAAAATCCCAAAAAAAGTAAAAAATTATTTCTTTCCTTTTTTCTTTCCCATGATCCCGGAGAAGATTCCCCCGGATTTGCCGCCATGGCCTTCGAGTTCGGCAAGTTTCTCGTAGAGTTCTTTTTGTTCGCCGGAAATTCCTTTTGGCGTGACAATTTTTACCCGTACAAGGAGATCCCCGGGTTTCCCGCGCCGTTTCACGCCCTCACCGGCAATCCGGAGTGCCGTATTGTACTGGATTCCGGGCGGGATTTTCAGATCAATATGGCGCTTGTCGATGGTTTCAACCTCAACGGTAGTCCCGAGCACCGCGAGAGCCGGACTAATCTCTATCGTGGTTTCAAGGTTGTCACCCAAACGCTCAAAACGTTTGTGCGGCAGGACATACATCTCAATGAAGAGATCACCGTTCGGGGCTCCGTAATCCCCGGCCTCACCATAGCCTTCCATGCGCAGGCGCATGCCGGTATCCACGCCGGCCGGAATATGGACTGAAACCTTCCGTTTTACCCGGGTATGCCCGGTTCCGTGACAGCTGTGGCACTGCTTCTCCGGGATCTTTCCCCGGCCACCGCACATTGTACAGGGAGTCATCCGGACAAACTGGCCAAAGACCGATTGTGCAGTCTGACGCATCTGCCCGCTGCCCCCGCAACGGGGACAGATATTGGTCTTTTTGGTCTCGCTTCCCGATCCGGCACAGGAAGGACATGCCTCGCTGTGCAGGACTTCGATATCCTTGTCAGCCCCGGCCACCGCGTCTTCAAGCGTGAGCTGCATTCGCATCAGGAGGTCGGCACCGGGTTGCGGGCCGGACCTGCGCTGGCCCCCGCCAAAGAAGTCGAAGATATCCCCAAAGCCGGAGAAATCGGAGGAGAAACCTCCACCGCCGTATCCGCCTCCGGTATAGGATCCTTTTGAGGCATTTGTATACGTCTCGTGCCCCATGTTGTCGTACTGCGCCCGTTTCTGGGCGTCAGAAAGCACGCTGTATGCCTCGTTTATTGTCTTGAATTTTTCTTCGGCTCCCGGTTCTTTACAGACATCCGGGTGGTACTTCCGGGCGAGGTTACGGTATGCTTTCTGGATCTCTTTCTCGTCGGCAGTTCTCGGTACACCGAGAACCTCATAATAATCGCCCGAGCCCATGAGCGCTCACTCGTCTTTGACTTTATAATCTGCATTGACGACGTTATCGTCCTGCTTCTTTTCTGGTCCGGCACCGGCATCTGCGCTGCCACCGGGCTGCTGGCCCTGCTGCTTTGCAGCATTCTCGGCCTGCATCTTCTGGTAGATCTTGGTTGTCGCAGCGTAGACTGCTTCTGTCAAAGAGTCCATTGCCTTTTTAATTTCCTCTGAATTATCAGACGAGAGCGCAGTCTTTACAGCGGCTACGCCGTCTTCGACTTTCTTTTTGTCATCCGCATCAAGTTTGTCACCGCTCTCCTTGAGCATTTTTTCTGCGGTAAAGACTGCCGTATCTGCCTGGTTGCGGACCTCGATCTCGTCGCGCTTTTTCTTGTCTTCGGCTTCGAACTGCTTGGCGGCATCCATCATCTTTTTAATCTCTTCATCAGAGAGTTTCTTGTCGCCTTTGATGGAGATTGCCTGCTCGTTACCGGTCCCGAGATCCTTGGCGGACACATGGATGATACCGTTAGAATCGATATCGAACGTGACTTCGATCTGCGGGATCCCGCGGGGAGCCGGCGGGATACCGGTCAACTGGAACTTGCCGAGCGTGAAATTATCCTTTGCAAGGGCACGTTCGCCCTGCACGACATGGATTTCGACACTGGTCTGGCCATCTGCTGCCGTTGAGAAGATCTGGCTTTTACGGGTCGGAATGGTTGTATTGCGCTCAATAAGCTTTGTTGCAATACCGCCGAGTGTTTCGATACCGAGCGTGAGTGGAGTCACATCGAGAAGCACGATATCTTTTGTCTCACCGGTAAGTACTGCACCCTGGATAGCAGCGCCAAGTGCAACACATTCATCGGGGTTGATTCCCTTGTCAGGATCTTTACCAAGCAGTTTTTTTACTGTTTCCTGTACAAGCGGGATACGGGTCGAACCGCCGACGAGCAGTACATGGTCGATATCCTTTGCAGTCAGTTTTGCATCGCTTAATGCCTGATTGACCGGTCCCATTGTCGATTCAACAAGATTACCGATCAACTGTTCGAGTTTTGCCCGGGTAAGATCAATATTCAGGAACTTTGGACCGGTTGAGTCCGTCGTGATATAGGGCAGGTTGATATTGGTTGTCTGGCGCTGGGAGAGTTCGATCTTTGCATTTTCAGAAGCATCGCGCAGGCGTTGCATTGCATAGATGTCGTTTTTTAAGTCGATGCCCTCTTTCTTTTTGAACTCCTCGATCAGGTAGTCGGTGATCAGTTTATCAAAGTCGTCACCGCCAAGATGATTATTACCCGCCGTGGATTTTACCTCAAAGACACCGTCTCCGAGCGTAAGGATTGACACATCGAATGTGCCGCCACCGAGATCGTAAACAAGGACGGTCACGTCTGCTTCTTTATCAATACCATATGCAAGGGCACTTGCCGTCGGCTCGTTTATGATACGCATGACTTCAAGACCGGCAATTTTTCCTGCGTCTTTTGTTGCCTGTCTCTGTGCGTCATTGAAATATGCCGGAACAGTGATCACGGCTTTTGTGATCTTTTCGCCAAGATAAGCTTCCGCGTCTACTTTTAATTTCTGGAGAACCATTGCGGAAATTTCCTGGGGAGTATACTCCTTATCGCCAATCCTGACTTTTTCAGAGGTTCCCATCTTACGCTTGATAGACTGGATCGTCTGTCTGGGATTTGTAACAGCCTGTCGCTTTGCAAGGCTTCCGACAAGACGCTCGCCCTCTTTTGTAAATGCAACAACAGAAGCGGTTGTCCGGGCACCTTCACTGTTGGGGATAACAATAGGTTTGCCCGCCTCCATGATTGACATGCAGGAGAAGGTGGTTCCAAGATCGATACCCAAAATCTTCTCGTTTGCCATAATGTGTAATCCTCCTTATTTCCGGATTTTTAGTTTTTTTCTACAGTTACTTTGTCGTGTGAGTTGTTTCCGCTTGATACTGCAACCTTTGCATACCGGATTACTTTCTTGTGCATCCGGTAACCTGGGGAAACAACATCTACAACCATCCCTTCGTTTTCATTAGAGGGAATGTGCGCAACTGCTTCGTGCTCTTTTGGATCAAATGATTTTTTTAAGGCATCTATGGGCATGATACCATTTCGTTCAAGGATTGCGCAAAGCAGCTTGTGGATCTGTTCAAGTCCGGTGCGGAGATGATTGTCCTCGCTTTTTAGTGCCCGCTCAAGATTGTCCGCGATTTCAAGAATGTCAACTGCAAAACGCTCGTTTGCAAGTTGTACAACCTCTTCACGGTCACGGGCAGTACGTTTGCGGTAATTATCAAAATCCGCAGCAAGCCTGAGATACCGGCCGTTCAAATCCCCATACTGCTTTTTGAGTTCTGCGAGTTCGTCGCGGTTCCCGGGCGGAGGGGATACCGGTGTTTCCGGCACAACTGTTTTGTCATCTGTTACAGGAATGGTATCTTTCTCTTCCATAGTTCATCCCATTCGATGTTCCATTATCTAATGAATTGTGGTTCTATATAATATTTTGGGAATGGCTGTCGACTGTACATGCAAAAATGAAGAATAATAGGGCTGCTGCAAGCCAAAACTGGCTTAATCGCGGCTAAAAATCACCTGACCACCCCATCATGCGTAATATTTCAGGCAATAAAGTATAGAGGATTATCCTGATCAAACATGCAACTTCATAGCGGGTTGAAGCTGATGGTTTTTCAGCATACATTTTTTGACTTTTATCGGCATATATTACATTATGAAATGGGCGCTTCTTTCGGTATGGGATAAAACCGGGATTGTGGAACTGGCGCAGGCGCTGGTCAAAAACAAGTATAATATCCTGAGTTCTGGCGGAACCGGCAAGGCTCTATCTGAAGCAGGTATTCCATTTACTGAAGTATCCAGTTATACCGGATTTCCCGAAATGATGGACGGCCGGGTAAAGACACTCCATCCCAAGGTCCACGGTGGTCTCCTTGGAAGGCGCCAGATTGACGACGCAGTGATGGCCAAGTACGGGATTAACCACATTGATCTGCTTGTCGTTAACCTGTACCCGTTCGAAAAAATGTCCGGGCAATCAATGGCGCTTGACAAACTGATTGAATATATCGATGTTGGCGGACCGGCGATGATCCGGGCTGCGGCAAAGAATTTTAAAAACGTTGCAGTTGTTGTTGACCCGGCTGATTATCCTGAAGTCGTTAAGACTATCAGCAGTACGGGTTTCTCTGCGGAACAACAACTGATATTTGCGAAAAAGGCATTTGCCCGGACTGCGGCATACGATGCAGCAATCAGCAATTACCTGTCCAACATGGATATGGCATTCCCACACGTACTTTCACTCCAGTTCAGTAACGGCAGGATGTTACGGTATGGTGAAAATCCCCACCAGCAGGCAGCGGTCTACGGCACCGCTGGTATTGCCGGTGCAGAACCGCTGCAGGGAAAACAGATGTCCTATAACAACTATCTTGACCTCAATGCCGGAACTGCACTATTGCGTGAATTTGAAGAACCGGCTGCCGTGATCGTCAAGCACAACAATCCATGCGGTGTTTCCGTTGGCAGCGATATTCTTGATGCCTATCTCACGGCACGGGAAGTTGACCCGGTTTCTGCATATGGTTCGGTTGTTTCACTCAACCGTGAAGTCGATAAAAAACTTGCAGAAGCGATCAACTCCACGTTTGTCGAAGTTGTTGTGGCGCCATCGTTTACAAAAGAAGCACTTGAAATCATGAAAAAGAAAGAAAACATGCGTGTTCTCGTTCTTCCGGAACATGTGAATGCCGATGAAGTGCGTACCATTGATGGTGGCATCCTTGTCCAGAGAACGCCGGCCTACAAGGAGAACTGGCAGGTCATAACCGACCGGGACCCGACAACCGATGAGATGCAGGCACTCCGTATTGCATGGAAAGTCTGCAAACACACGAAAAGCAATACGATTATCTTTGCAGATCAGAAACGGACCCTTGGTATCGGTGCCGGGCAGATGAGCCGGGTCGATTCAGCAAAGATTGCGATTGAAAAAGCCTGTGCCCCGCTTGCAGGATCTGCTGTTGCTTCCGATGCCTTCCTCCCGTTCCCGGATACTCTTGAAGTTGCAGCAAAGGCCGGTGCCACTGCTCTTGTCCAGCCCGGCGGTTCGATCAGGGACAATGAAGTAATTGAAGCTGCGAACCGGCTGAACATGGCCATGATCTTTACCGGCGTGAGATATTTCAGGCACTAAAAATTTTTTGGTATTTTTCTTTTTTAAGCCCGAATTTAAGATAAATTTATATTCTGCGAAGTTGCCATAGCATATTTAAATTGTTTGTGACCAGACGGGTCATGAATGATGAGCTATTGAGGTGTATGGAATGGAATACGGAAATATGATCGGAGAATCTTTTACCTATGTAAAAGAGGGAATTATCGACAATGTAAACAAGTGGCTGCTCCTGATGGTTGCCACGATTCTATTGACTATACCTCTCATGGGATACATCATGAACGTGTACCGGGGAGTCAAACCTGCACCGGATGTCAAAGAGTGGGGCAGACTCTTCGTTGATGGCATTCTCCTGTTCATTGTCGGGATTATTTACGCAATCCCGATTATCATACTCGAATTTCTCATTGCCGGTACCGCATTTGCATCGATGATTGGAGACAATCCTGCGGCAATGGTATCCGGTATGCTTGGTGCCGGAATCCTCGCAGTTATCCTGATTGTCGTTACTATCATTGTTGCTCTCCTGTCTCCCGTCGGCATTATCCGCTTTGCACGGACAGGGAACTTCGGCGAGGCTTTTAATTTTGGCGAAATTATCGCAACCATTAAAAAAATCGGCTGGCTGTCATATATCCTTGCCCTTGTTATCATTACAATTATCGTAGCAATTCCGGTCTTAATCGTCTGGTTTATCTTAATGGCCCTGATGCTTGCCCTGCCAATTATCGGAATTGTCATAGCAGGACTTGTCTTCCTTATCATCCTGCCGGTCATTTCGGTATTTGAAGCACGGTATCTCACCAGCGTCTATGAAAGTGCCGAAACGGCATAACTATTTTTTTAATTTAAAAGAATCCCCATCGGGATTGTTAAAAACGGCATTTTTCAGGGTATTCTTTTTATTGTTGACGGTATAATCGTTGAAGAATATCCGGTGATTGTTATGGATTTTGGCACAATGCTTGATGAGTCGTTCTCGTATGCAAAAGAAGGTGTATGGGGAAAATGGAAACGCTGGCTGCTCCTGATGATCAGTGTGATTATTTTCCCCCTCATTTTGGGATATATTGTCAGAGTATACCGTGGTGAAAAACCGGCACCGGAACCTGAACACTGGGGATCATTGTTCATTGACGGCCTTAAAATGCTGGTTGTCTGTCTGATCTATGCATTGCCGATTATTTTACTTGTTATTGCGGCGTTCCTGCCACTTGTTTCTACATTTGTCTCCGCGGGAGCCCTTTCAATGAACTTTGAGGCAATGACCGATGCACAGGTAGAATCATGGATGGTATCGAACCCGGAGATATTCTCGGCAATGGGAACAATGTTGGTTTTGTTGCTCGTTGCGGTAATCCTTGCGATTGTCATTTATATCTTCTCGTTCATGGGAGTTATCCAGTTTGCCCGGACCGGAAGGATCGGAGATGGTTTTAACTTTTCAGAGATTCTTGCCCGGATTGGGAGAATTGGCTGGCTTTCCTATATTGCAGCGTTGATTATTATCTCAATTATCAGTTTTGTGTTCTGCATGCTGCTTCAGATCTTCACGATCATACCCGGAATTGGCGAATTTGTATCGTTCGCGGTTATGATCATGCTGTACCCGCCATATGTGATGTTTGTCTGTCGGTATTCAGTACATGTTTATGATAGTGGTGAACCTGCTGCACCCGCTCCGGCAGAACAACTGTTAACCAAAGGTTCACTTTAAACTATTATTTTTTTTAGTCAAAAGAGAACATAGCCTGAAAACGGCTCTGTCACAGGGAAAACCTGTTTTGCATAAATTTTCGCTATAAACAATTGCAGGATCCTGTGGATAACAGGAATGTTTTATTTTGGTATTTCCTGCCAGTGTCGCATAGAAGGTATCAAAAGGTCAGTTTTATTCCTAAAGTGTCTGATAAAACCATTTTAACAATGGGTCACCCCCACCCAACGCTGATGATAGTGGGGGTGTCCCTTTTTGCTCAGGAATAAACGGAGGGGGTCTGGGGGGCGGGCACCTTTGATTCATATTACCCTGAGGGTGACCCCCTCCTTTTATTGAAACTAGAGGAGGTGGCCAACATTTCCCCGGAATACCCGGAGGGGGGCAGGGAGGTTCCAAATTTTTTGTGGGTGGGGGTGACCCTCCAAATGGAGACATGGCTGGTGCAGTGGCACTGCATGTTATGAAAACCTATGAAAACAGTTTTTTTTACAAAGCCAAAAATCCTCAAACTACAAAAAATCCCTGTAATTTTTATGCCAACATCCTTGTAGCACTCTTTTTTTAGCGAAAGCCTCCTTCTAACAGACACGGGGGCATAAAAGGGAGAAAAATTATTGCAAAAACCCGGCTTTTCTACTGGAAAAACGGTCAAAAATTTATGAGGGACCGCAGTTATCTCTGCACTGCGCCAAGATTTGCCTGTTCTACCGATTTTGCATATCGAGCAAGAACCCCGGACAGGGGTTTTGTAACCGGTTTCCACGACTTTTTCCGGGATTCCATTTCTGATGTATCGACAAGGAGATCAATTTTCTTTGCGAAAAGATCAACTGCGATCTGATCTCCGTCATGGACATAGGCAATCGGCCCTCCAACGGCTGCTTCCGGTGCGACATGGCCAATACAGGGCCCCCGGGTCCCCCCAGAAAAACGACCGTCCGTGATAAGCACCACTTTTTTATAACCAACTCCCATCAGGGCTGATGTTGCTGACAGCATTTCCGGCATACCCGGTGCACCGCGTGGCCCCTCGTTCCTGATAATGACGACATCTCCCTCTTTAATCTGGCGGGAAAGTATAGCTGCCATTGTCGGTTCTTCGCCTTCAAAAACCCGGGCCGGACCGGTATGTTTCCACATCTCTTTTAAAACAGCAGCACATTTCACAACAGCGCCATCCGGTGCAAGAGAGCCGAAAAGGATCTTCAGGCCTCCGGCCGGGTTTACCGGAGCATCCGCGCTTTTAATGACATCTTCATTTTTGATTTTTGCCTCATGCGCAATCTGGTGGATGGTCTTACCCGATACTGTCGGGACATCATCAAGATATTTTATCAGCCGGTTCATCACCGCCGGAATTCCCCCTGCACGGTAAAGCGTCTGCATCGAATGGGGACCGGAAGGCTGCATGTAACAGATGTGTGGGACTTCGTCAGCGATGCGGTTAAAATCCTCAAGTGTAAGAGGGATACCCGCCTCCGTTGCAACTGCCATGAGGTGAAGGACAGTGTTAGTTGATCCGCCAAGCGCCATGTCCATACGGATTGCATTTAAGAGACTCTTTTTTGTGATGATATCCCGTGGTTTGACGTTCTTTTTTACTATTGACACAGCTGCTTCGCCGCTTTCCCGTGCAACCCGGAGTTTTGCCGCGTCAACTGCAGGAATTGCGGCACAGCCGGGCATGGACATCCCCATAGTCTCGGTCATGCAGGCCATTGTATTTGCGGTATAAAGCCCCTGGCAGCTCCCGCAGCCCGGCATGGCGCAGCACTCCAGTTCTTTTAAGGATTCTTCGCTCATGTTTTTCGCGGCAACTTTCCCAACCGCTTCAAACACATCAATTAATGACAGATCCTTTCCCGCCATATTCCCGGAAAGCATCGCCCCGCCGGTTACGACAACTGTTGGGATGTTAGTCCGGACGGCTGCCATGAGCATCCCCGGCACAATTTTATCACATGTTCCGACACAGACAAGACCGTCAAACCGGTGGGCCTGCGCCATAAGTTCGATGGAATCTGCAATATTTTCCCTTGACGGGAGCGAGTACCGCATTCCTTCATGACCCATTGCTATTCCGTCACAGATGCCAATGACCCCGAATTCAAACGGGACCCCGCCGGCAGCGGCAATTCCTTCACGCACCTTTTCTGATAACTGCCGTAAGTGAATATGGCCCGGCACGATTGTATTGTATGCATTGGCAATACCAATGAAAGGAAGTGACATTTCACCGTCGGTCAGCCCGAGCGATCGCAAAAGCGAACGGTTGGGTGCCCGCTCGTATCCCTTTTTTGCCATGTCGCTGCGCATGTGAGTCATTGTCAGAAGATTGCCTCCCATGCGTCATGAATCTGTTGCAGGATCAGGAAAAATTGCAATTACCTGTTAATCATTACAGGAAAATTCTGCTCTGTTGAAAAATCAAAAAGGACTACCAACGATTATCGGGTACAGGAATTGTTGAGATACGGGAAATCAAAAAAATGTAATTCCTGAAATTATTGTGCTTTATCTCTTTTTCTCATTGAATGAAGGACCACATAGATGACGCCGATGAACGCGGCAACGATAACAGAAAGATAGATCGGATTGGACAGGATACCGGCGAGCCCCGGGAGGTGTTGGACGTTG
>Ga0116170_10000392_pt1 | contig 46134 bp, 54 predicted proteins | sample AD_JPNHW1_MetaG_FD_89797 | JGI IMG/M metagenome (GOLD analysis project Ga0116170, IMG submission 89797) | Active sludge microbial communities of municipal wastewater-treating anaerobic digesters from Japan - AD_JPNHW1_MetaG | ecosystem: Engineered > Bioreactor > Anaerobic > Digestate | place... | reverse complement strand
TTTTCAAAAAACAAATTTGACCTTGTGGCACTTGCAGGTTACATGAAAATTCTTGATGAAAAAACTTTGAAAAAAATGGGAAATGTCATCAATATTCATCCTTCGATTTTGCCTTCTTTCAGGGGCAAAGGCGCAATAAAAAAAGCTTTTTTGGCAGGGGTTAAGTTGAGCGGAGTTACAATCCATTGGGTGGAAAAAGAAGTAGATAAAGGAAAAATTATTGCTCAATATCCGGTTTTTATCGAAAATGCAATGAGTCTGGATGAATTTGAGCAGGCAATCCATAACGTAGAATACAAACTTTATCCGATTGTTATAGAAAAACTTCTTGAAGATAAAGTTTTTGATTTTCAGGAATTGATAACTCCAACATCAAACAAAAAGTGCGGAGGCTGCGGGGGATGTCAGAATTAAATCAAAAATTGAATGTTTTGGTTTTGGGATCAGGTGCAAGAGAACATTCAATCGCACTTTCGATAAGCAAATCGCCGCTTTTGAATAAATTGTTCCTTGCTCAAACCGGTGCGTTTGAATTGGGAGAAATAATTGAATTTAGAGATTTTGAGGACCTTGCTAAAAAATGTGTCCTTAAAAAAATAAATTTGGCGGTTGTTGGACCTGAAGAACCTTTGTGTGAAGGGATTGTTGACGTTTTTAAAAAATATAAAATTCCCACAATCGGGGTTGATAAATACTTTTCCCGGCTTGAAAGTTCAAAACTTTTTGCCAAAAAATTTATGCAAAAACACGGTATTAAAACCGCTGAATATCAAATGTTTAAAAATAGATCCCGCAATGAATGCGGGATGACAATATTCCCTATTGTGATTAAAGCTGATGGATTATGCAAGGGCAAAGGTGTTGTGGCAGTTCATGACGAAAAAAAAGTGGGAAAAATAATTGAAGATTTAAAGAAAAATTTCGGCAAAAACGCCCAAACAATTTTAATCGAAGAATTTTTGCAAGGCGAAGAGTGCTCCCTTATTTCTCTTTGGGACGGAAAAGAATTTTTACATTTTCCTCCCGCAAGAGATTTTAAAAAACTCGATAATTCCAAAAATGCACCAAACACAGGCGGGATGGGGGCGTTTTGCCCTGTTTTGCTCAACAAAAAACAACAAACAAAGCTTGACGAATACAAAAAACAACTGCAAAACGCCCTTAAAAAAGAAAAAGCCGGTTTTGCCGGATTTATTTATTCGGGGCTTATTTGGGCACAAAAAGATAAAATTTGGGACTGGTATGTCCTTGAATACAACGTAAGAATGGGAGATCCCGAGTGTCAGGCGATTTTAACACATCTTAATTCGGATTTTCTTGAAATTTTATTAAAGCCTCAAAAGGAAAGCTTAAAAATTTAAAACCGTCTTACAAAAAAAATACTTCCGCCTGTCTTGTAATTGCCTGCAGCGGTTATCCGCAAAAGCCAAAAGACGGCGAAGAAATAGTTCTCCCCGAAGACAAAAAAATTCAGGTTTATTTTGCGGGCGTTGAAAAAAAAGGCGAAAAACTTTTTTCAAAAGGCGGCAGAATTTTATCCCTGTGCACAAATGCAAAAGAGCCTTTTAGTATTTTAAAAGAATATGCAAAGACAATCAAAATGAAGCACAAATATTTTAGGGAAGATATTGCTCTCTGACATAAAATGATGCCGTTGCAAGAGGGGTTTCAAGGTTATTTTTTGCAAAAACCCTCATATAATAATACCCGGCTTCATTTAATACGATATAGTCGTTATAGTAATAAACCTGATCTTTATATACTTTAAAATCATTGGCGTAAGCGATTTTTGTGCCCCACCATTCGGATTTCTCGTCTTTTTTTAGCACCTGAATCCTTATGTAATCTGATTTTATGGGTTTTTCGCTTATGAATAAATAATAAATTCTCTCATCGCGCTTAAAATTAACAGACGAATTCAAAAAATTCTCTTTTGAAATCGGCGAATGATTAAAAAGAATTATAGTGTGGGGTTTTCTGCAGCCCGAAAGGCAAATACAAAAACTAAAGCACAACAAAATAAGCCAAACAAGCCTGAGATTGCTTCGTTCCTTCAAATTAAGCAGGTTTTGAAAATTTATGTCTCGCAATGACGTAACCTTTTTATCATTACTATTTTAAGCTGTCGATTTTGGCTTCGACCGCCTGTCTGATTTTAGGATCTTTTTCCAGCCCGACAAATTTTTCGTAACTTTGTATCGCCTTAACCTTGTTACCTTCGGTTTCATAGGCAAGCCCCAGGGCATAGTGAGCGTAGGTGTAATTAGGGTTTAAATAAACCACTTTTTCAAAGCATTTTTTGCTTTCGGTGTAATTAGAGCCTTCGGCATAAACAAGCCCTAAATTAAAAATCGCATCCGTGTAATTAGGGTCGATTTCTATTGCTTTTTTATAGTAAAAAACTGCTTTGTCGGGATTGTTTTTGAGTTTGTAAAGATTCCCGAGCTTAAGACAAGTGACAGAATCATCGCTTTTTAAATCCAGTGCTTTTGAATATTTTACAATCGCTTCTTCAAATCTTTTTTGGTTATAAAGAGCGTCACCCGATTTTATCAAAGTCTGAACATCTTCAACCTGCGGCTCAACAATTTTTGGCATTGCGGCAGGAGTTTGTACTTCAGTTTCAATCTGTTGTCCAAAAACTTGGGGCTGAGTTTGTTCAATTATTTCTTCTTTAGGTTTGTTTTTATCGACTAAAGCTTTATGGCTAAGCCTGTAGTCTTGATTCTCAGGGTCGATTTCAATAGCTTTTTCGTAATTTTCGATTGCTTTATCCTCATAGCCCAAATTTTCGTAAGCTTTTGCAAGCGAAAAATAAGCATAAGCCTCGTTAGGATTATAAATTATTGCCTCATAAAAGCTTGAAGCAGCTTTTTGATAATCGCTGTTTTTCATTAATATGTCACCCTGCGAAAGTAGTGCGCTTGAAAGATTAATTTTTAATCTGGGGTTATCTTTTTGCGCCAAAAGCTCCTTGTAAGTAGGAATTGCGCTGTCATAGCGTTCCATGGCATGAAGTACAAGTGCCTTGTTTGCTTTTATGTCGTAATCGCCTTTGTCTGTAGCTAAGACTTCTTCATAATAATTAAGCGCATTGGAATAGTCGCCTTTTGTATGATAGCAAAGTGCCAGTTCTTTTTTTACCGCTATATTTGTGTTGTCTTTGGAAAGCGATTTTGTGAAGTTTAAAATTGCTAAATCAAGGTTGTTTTGTCTTTTATAAACAGTTGCCAAATTGGCGTAAGCATTTGGTGCTTCGGGATACCTTGCCAGAAAAATCTTATACTGTTCAATCGCAGCGTCGTCTTTTCCCATATCTGCAAGAAGGTTTGCATAATCAAACCTTAGGGAAGTAAAATCGGGTTTGAGTTTAAAAGTTTCTTCAAATTCTGTCAGTGCTAAATCGTCTTTGTCCATCTGTTGGTAAGAAACAGCTAAATTTGCGTGTGAAACAACATCTTCAGGGTTTTGTTCTACCGCTTTTTTGAGAATATCTATTGCGGTATCGTATTTTTTTGCCTTAAAAAGTGCCATACCGTAACTTGCATACTGGTCAAAATCAGCCGGATTTTTTGCATAAAGCGCATTGTATTCATCACATGCTTTTTCTATCTGATTGTCTTTAAGATATGCTCCTGCCAAATTTATTCTTGAATCCTGATTGTCAGGATAAATAGCAAGAAATTTGTTAAAATTATCTATTGCTTCTTTATTTTCGCCCATATAGTACTGAACGTTTGCCATGTTCAGGTAATTGTATTTGTAATCGGGAAAAATATCCATTGCCTGTTTGTAAGATTTATAAGCGTTTTCATAATCGCCTTGGGTTTGAAGAATGTTTCCTATGCTTATATAGATAAAAGCGTCATTGGGCCGTAGGTGAATGGCTTTTTTGTAAGAAGCAAGCGCATTTTGCAAATCGCCCATATCAGCGTAAAGCCCGGCCATTTTTGTATAGAGCATCGCATCCTCGCCGCTTATTTCAATGGCTTTTTGAATTAAAGTTATCGCGCCTTCATACTTTTTTTGATACTCCAAAGTACATGCCTGCTGATAAAGAGAATGAGCTTCCTTTGTCATCCTCGCCTGTGCAGGAAACGTTGTCAGAGCCAAAATTATCGCCGATGCCAAAAGTTTTTTCTTCATATTTTAATCTTCTTCTTTTAAACTCTCAAGCTGATTTTACCAAAAAATTAGGGCAGGCGCAAGGAATATTCAAAAGAATATGAATTATTATTAATAAGGCGGCGGGCAAAATTTTTGCCCGCCGCCAAAAAAAGATTAATCTTCAAAATAATCATCCCACTTATCGGGCTTTTTGTAAGCAAATTTTACATAATTATCAAGCCGGTTAACATTTTGCCGCGTCAGCTTAAAAAGCGCAATCGGTTTTTTAAACATGGATTTGCACAGATATTTGCCCTTTTCAAGAGAACAGCTCAGTATTTTAAGCGGGCTTTCTTCATTTCCTATTTTAGTCGTAAATTCATTTTGGGCTTTTTGTTCAAGGTTTTCGTCAGCTAAAAATTTTAGTCCCGAGCGCGAAGCATCTTCGACAATAGTCTGATATTTTTTGTGTTTATCGTCTTCAATGTTAAGATTTTCTTCCAAGTTCACCCTTTGATAAGTTCTTTTTTCGGGTTTTTCCGTTACCACCTGAATTCCGAAAAACAAAACAATAATATTTATGCTGTTCCAAAAAAGGTTTGCAATAACCGCAAGAACACTGTAAACATCAGAGTATAGAATATCATAAATCCCTTCAAGTTGTGCGGCGATAAGAATTCCGAAAATTACGGCAAGAGGTACTGCATATTTCATGTTTGTTTTAGTTGATTTGGAAAATTTTTTGCTTACAATAAATTTAAATTTTGCAAGTTTTTCGGGAATAAAAAGTGCCTGAAGGATGCTTCCGATTGTAAAAATAGAAGTTATAAGGTCATAAACATCGGCAAGAATAACATTTTTAATTCTCACGCATTGATTAAAAATGAAGGCAAATTTTATCGTAAAATAACAAATCTGAAACGCAAAAATCTGATAAAAAAGTATTAAAACAGGGGTTATGTCAAAAAACAAAAATAAAACAGGCGCAAGAAGAAAAATTATCCTTGCAATCGGAGTTATAAAATACATAACCCCCGATAAATAAAAGAAAGCTTGAATGGGCGTAAGCTTTTTATAATATTCCCAGTTTTTTGGCGTGGTAAGAATCTGGACATTTCCTTTAGCCCAGCGGCATCGCTGCTTAATATATTCTTCAAAAGTGGAAGCCGCAACACCTATTGCAATCGGTCTGTTGTAATAGGCTATACCGTAGCCTGCGGCATGAAACTTAAGCCCCAAAAGAGAATCTTCGGTTATGCTGTTTTCGGGGAAATTACCCACAGATGCAAGATGAGTTCTTCTTATTAAAATATTTGTCCCCCCGCAAAAAACCGAGCCGTATTCGTTTAGCGCAGGTTCAATTACCCTGTAAAACATTTCCTGCTCGTTTGAAAGAAATTTTTCCATTTTCAAGTTTTTTTGAAAAGCATCCGGATTGCAAAAATGCTGAGGCGTTTGAACCATTGCCATATTTTCATCCGTAAAAAAGTAAACGGTTTCTCTTAAGAAAGTCGAAGCCGGCATGTGATCCGCATCAAAAATTACCACAATATCAGAGTCCGTTTGAGAAAGCCCGTTATTTATATTTCCCGACTTAAATCCTTTATTTGTGTCTCTTGTAATGTAATTGCACCCTAAAAGTTCTGTTAATTCCTTAATCTCAGGTCTTCTGCCGTCATCTAAAACGTAAACTTTTTTATTGGGATAATCTATGTTTTTGCATGCAGAAATCGTTGTTGCAAGTAAATCGGGCGATTCAATAATGGTACAGATAAAAATATCCACGCTCGGACAAAAGTTTTTGAAAGTTACAAGTTCGCCGTTTTTAAAAATATCCTTTGAATAGTCCTGCTGAAGTACATTGTCCGGCTCTGTTTTTTCTAAATTTGAAGCTTTTACAAGAATCATACTGAAATTGGTAAAAACAATTAAAGTCACAAGCTCTGCTGCCAAAAGCGCATAAGACCAAAAGGTTGTAAAAGGCGAAGTTAAAAGATTAAGAGTAAAAATCCAACGCCAAGTAATATAAGCAACCCCGATTACAAAAATTATTGAGGCAAAAATCAGAATTTTTAATGAGGGGCAAGAATTTTTTTTGTTTTTATTCATCTAAATTTCCGTGGGTTTTATCACAGTTATAAAGGAAACAGCCAAACCAAATTAAATTTTGTCCGTAATAATCGCTTGTACTGTCCCAATAACCTTTGTCTTTGAAAATAGGTACTAATTTTTCAGTATAAATTTCTCTTGCAATTTTTTCATCGGACATGTTGATAACAGGAATTAAAATTGCAACAGAACCCGCGAATTCTTCTTTATTTTTTAATTTTCCTTCTGCAGTATAATTAACATATATTTTGCCTGATTTTTTCCAATTTTCTGTGAAAAAATCCGCATTTTTCAAAATTTTAAATGCTCTTTTATCGCCTGTTTTTTCATTATCAAGGAAAATCCTTGCAAAAACTCTTATCGCATCGTAAGAAAAATCGCTTCTGGTTGAATTTTCGAGCACAACCTGCCCGTTTTGGATTAAAAACCAATCAGAGGGTAAGCCTGTTTTCGTTTTTTCCATTGATTTTTCAAGATAATAGTAAGATGATTTAATTAATTCATCCCAATCATGCTTTTTGTCGTATTTTTGAAAAATTCTGAAAGCATAAGGTGAAAAATAAGAAGGATTAACTTCAACCTTTTCTACCAAGGTTTGATTAACTCCCGGCATTAAAATTCTTTTTCCGTCAACAATTTTCGTTTCATTTTCCCAAACGGAATTTATAATCGGAAGGGCGGTTTTTAGATATTTTCTGTTTTTTGTTTTTTCATAAGCCAAAATAAGCGAAAATGCTATATCAATATCGGCATCCGATGCCGAATTTTTATCCAAAATTGTGTAATCGCCCGTTTTATTTTCGCCCCAAAGCCAGCTGAATAATTTATCATTTCGTTGAAGATTGTTTTGTGACCAGCTTAAAACAAGGTCAAAAGTTTTAAAATCATTCATTATCATACTTCTAAGCAGCATATAAGATTGACCCTCAGAGGTTGTAATATTATCTCTTTGAGGGTCCATAATTCTTCCGTCTTTGGTCATGTAATAAATTTTATAAAAATCATAACTGTCTTTAAGGCAAAAAGCGGGCTCTTTTGAAGGTGCTTTAAGAATAAAAAGTGCAACAAGAGAAACGATTACACCAAATATTAGTAAATTAATTTTTTGCATTTTTAAATCCTTTTATCACTGCACTAATCATAAACTGATCGCGCAGCAAGTTGGCATAGGTAAAGTGATTATATTCTGCGACAATATCAATATGGTCATTAATCCTATAAGTCGCATAAGGCGAAACTCCCCATGTAAGCCTTGTAAAATCAGGTGTTATTGCTTCCTGGATACCGCCAAAACCTTTTATGCCGTATTTTAGATGCCATTTTTTGATTTCGCCTTCGAGTTTTAGGTTAAGGGTTGTGGCATTAAAATAGCTCGGGCTGAAATACCCTCCGTAGAGTTGTCCGGTTGAACTGTACAGATCTAGCAGATTATATTGATAGCTTGAATTGTAACTTATTATATCAGTAGAAAATCTTTGTAACCAAGGATTTTTGGGGTTATTATACCAGAGCCTGCCTAAACCGACCATGCCTTCATAGTACATGTTTGTAATCAGGTTTTGGGCATAAATAGCACCGTAAGAGCCTAAAAGAAATGCGTAGCATTGTTTAGGCAATTTTATTTGAAGGTCTAAATAAACTTTATTATCTGCTGCACGTCCTGTAAAAATACCGTCAATAGGTGTTCCCACAGCAGATAAATAAGATTGTTCCACATTATTTCTTTTAACCCCTAATTTAACCGCAAAATTATCGTTAAAATAACGTTTAATCCAGCTGTCTGTTATAATCATTGCACCGTTTCCGAATTGAAATGCTTTTACCCCCAAATCTGCTCGGTATTCTAATTCTTTTGTCGGGCGAGCATAAACTCCGCCTTTAAATTCGTTTACCACATTGTTTTGCTGATTTAATCCGCCGGAACTGTAAACTATTACGTTGTACTCGGCAAAAACCGTCTTATTGCCTTCTGCCGCCTGAGAAACATTTACTCCGAACTTGTGATAATCTAACTTAAACTGCTCTGCCAGCTGTTGAAAGAAGAATGAATAAGTCGGTGTAACTGTTATTGCTTTGTCACGCCTTATCTTATACCTTAAATCTCTAGCCTCTTTTGTGACACTTCCTTGCAGTGCGGCTTTAGCGTTGTCAGGCATGCCCATTTTGTAGTAAGTCTGGGCTCGAAGAAGTTTGGTTTCATCATTTTGAGGCAAGGAATTTAATGCACCAAGAGTGTTGAAATCATCCCCGTTTCCGATGTATGAAAAAACTATACCTTCTTTTGCAGGGGTGTAATCAGGGTCTTTGGCAAGTATATTGTTAAAAATATTTCTTGCGGTTTCAAACTCTTTTTTATCTATTTGAATATATCCCAGCCCTATTTGTGCCATTTGGTTTTCGGGTTCTTGTGCCAGAATATCTTCATAAATCCGTTGAGAAGCCTCCGAATACCCGAGAAGCCTGTAAGTTTCGGCAAGTTTGTTTTTCATCAGCAAATTATCTTTATCAGCCTGAAGCGCACGGTAATAATGTCTGCTTGCCGATTCATAATCGTCGTTGAGCATTGCCATATCGCCTAAAATCTGATACCCCTGCGGTGTGTTTTCAAGGTGGTGGGTTTTGATAATTATATATGCATTTCTTGTTTTATTCTGTGCCATAAGAGAATTTAACAAAGCTTTAACCGCATCAGGATTTTCGGGATTTTCTTTGTAGAGCGGTTCAATAACCTCTTGTGCTTTTTCAAACTCTTTATTTGCCATATACATATTTGCAAGCTCAAATTTGTATTCGGGTTTGGGGTATTTTTCGATTAACTTTTCATAAGATAAAGCGGCATTTTTAAAGTCTTTTTTTATGGAAAAAATAGCCGCGCGGTTTTTTAAAAATTTTTCCGAATCAGGTTCTGTCAAAAGCAGTTTTTCGTTATAGATTGTCGTTTTGTCCCAGAGGTTTTGCGCCATAGAATTTTCCAGCGCAAGAATTAAAAGCTTTTTGTCGTCGGGATATTTTTTTAACAAATCTTCTGTTATATCAAGTGTTTTTTTGTAATTTTTTGCCCTCAGTGCTTCATAAAGCTGGTTTTCTTTGATTTCACGCTCTGTTAAAACTCTTTTTTGGAACCCTTTTTGATGTTTTTTCGGGTTTAATTCTGCAAGCGCATAGGCATGACTTTTTTTGACATGTTCGCTTCTGTCTCCGCTTGCCATAAGTGCTTCATAAACTTTTGCGGCTCGGCTGAAATTGCCCTGTTTTTCATAAAAACCGGCAAGAGAGTATTTTATTCCGTTGTCGTTGGGGTTTTGAGAAGAAAATATTTTAAGAAATTTTTCTTCTATTTTGTAATCACCGAAAGAGTCGGATAATTTTATAATCCTTTTTATTATGGATGTGTTTTTTGGGTCAACTTCATAATATCTGAGATAATATTTGTAAGCCGCTTTTTCGTCTGACACCTTCTCGGATGAAACAGTACAAATAACAACTGTTTCAAGGTTTAAATTTTTAGGGGATACTTTATCACAGGCTTTTTTTGCCCCAACCCAATCATTATTGTAAGAGAACTGTTTTATCAACTCCAGATTTATTTTTTCTGTCTGTGAAGGCTTAAGGTGTTTATCCTTTTGAATTTTTGAAAATTTGTTTTTATCTAATTTGCCTGATTTTGCTTCGTTGAAATATTTTCTGTAAAGGTAATATTCGTCTTTATACAGTGCATAAAGTTTTGTGTATAATTCGACTGCTTTTTCATTGTAGCCTCTTCGTTCGCAAAATCCGGCGTATTCTTCAAGGACCTGTTTGTCGTCTTTGTAGTAGTACATTGTTTTTTCAAACAGATTAAACGCTGCTTTGTCATTTTTTCTTTTCTCCGCCCTTTGTGCGCTCTGTATAAATATTTGTTTATAATCTTTTTTGCTGAAAAGTGCCTCACAAGGTGTTGCGCTTAGTAAAAAAAATATTACTGATAGCGTCAAAAAAATCCTCATTCGGACTCCAATGCATGTTCAAATTATAATTGTTAATTCCATACTAGTTATAAAAAAATGCAAAACAATTACTCAATCGATTAATACCCATGTGGCTATTAAAAAACAAAAAAATAGCTTAAATTTCTGCAACAGAAGGCTTTCCGGCAATACTTACAAGAAGTTCCAAAACTTTTGGCATTTGGCAGGCAAATGAGTATTGCCCTTTTGAAATCGAACACTTTGAGCAGTCACAATTAAGTCTGTAACATTCAAGAGCCTGTTCTGTCCAGTTTTGGGTAATGGAATCGGAAATTTCGCCTTTGTTTTGCGGAAAGAATTCTTCTTCCGCAAAATCGCTGAATTTAGCAACATTAACCGCCATAGACAATTCTCCCTAATTATCCCATGCTCAGTTTAGAATATTTTTTGCCCGATGTACTCCACTATTTAACGGATTTTTTTAAGTGAATAAGTAAATAGGTGAATAAGTGAATAAGTTCAATTTGTCGCTTTGCGACGAGTATAAAACTGTTCAACTTATCTACTATTCGACTTTTCAACTAATTAGTTTCATTTGCTTCCTGCAAAAGCGTTGACAAAACTTCTTCGCAGTAGCGTTTGTCTGTTGCAGAAAAAGGCAAGACAACTCCGCCAAATTCTTTTTGAACTTCATTTAAAACGTTTTGGATTTTTGTTTTTGGGATATAATCTATTTTTGTAACTATTGTCATCACGGGTAAATTGTGGGCTAAAACCCATTGTCTCATTTGAAAATCGTTTTTTTGAATGTCGTGTCTGGCGTCGATAAATTGGATTAAACATTTAATTTGAGGGCGATTGAGAATGTATTCTTCCAAATATTTTTGCCATTTATCCTGGGCTTCTTTTGAAACTTTGGCATAGCCGTAGCCCGGAAGGTCTGCAATGATAAATTTGTCTGAAAAATTAAAAAAGTTTATCAGCCTTGTTTTGCCCGGAGTGTTGGAAGTTTTTGCGACTTTATTGTTGTTTGCAAGGGCGTTTATGAAAGAAGATTTTCCCACATTTGAGCGTCCCAAAAGAGGAAATTCCGCCAGCTTAAAATCGGGACACTGGCTTAATTTCTCCGCACTTACTATAAACTTTGCACTTAATTGTTTCATTACTTCTCAATTTTTATATTGTAATTAATATCTTTTTAAAAGCTGTCCGACTAAAACGTTTTGATTTTTTTGGAGCTGGTTGTTTTTTTGAAGCTCTTTTTTATATAAAACAGTTCTTAAAAGATTATACATTTTATCGCTGTTATAAACAGTAATTTGCGTTTTTTTGTCGAGAAATTCTGCGCTTACCGATGCACGCTTTGAACCGCCCGAGTTTATTCCGACAATCTGAATTATTTTGTCTCTGAAAAGGCTCAGAGGTTCTCGTAAAAATATGTCAAATGTTTTAAAGATGTTCATATATGTATAATACCAAACAAGATTTTTTTTTGCTCAAATATTAAGAGGAAATTATTAATAATTACAAAGGAGGATGCGGAAAAATTAGGAATTTTTCTCGCACCTCCATAGTCCAGTAAACGCCAAGCCACCCTTTTACCAAGGCTGTGCTTGGCGTTTACCTTCTTAAGGTCGGGCACGGAAAACACTAAAAATTGTAAATTTTTGTATTTTTCCGTGCCCTCAAGGGGATTTAAATTGCATTCAGAGTGTCTAAAAAGCTTTTGGTATCAATGTGTTGTTTCCCATGTTCTTCAATATATTTAAGCTGACTTGCTATATCTTTCTTAGCCAAAGTTATTTTTTCTTCTGCCGATGAAGCTTCCAAAAATTCTTCAAGGGCATTTTCCATTAACTCGCCATGAATTTCTGCAACAGGAGAAGCGTGCAGATATTTTTTATAAGGCAATGCTACAGTCGGGAAAAGTGTTAAATATTTGCCACTGTTGTTAATATCTAAAATCCAGTCATCAAAATTGTGATTATTATCAATTTTTTTAATAAGTTCTTTTGATTTTTTAGAAAGACTTTTTCTATCAGACATAAAACCAATGGTTTCTTTAAAGTGTTCTCCTAAATGAATCCCAAAGGAAGGATTAGAGTGCTTACTGTAATTATTTTGGTTTTGATAGAAGGCATTTACGGTTGATATTTTCATTTTTGAAACCTCAGTTAGTGAAACATTTATATAAAAATCATAAATCAATTATTTGCTGGTTTTAAATATTTTTTTAATATTTCTTTACTATTGCTTTTTATAATATTACATCCTTTAAGTGAGGGTGTTTTTTAAAAAATTCATCTTGAAGCTTTTGTTGTTCTTTTAAAGCTTTTTCACGGGCTTTTTTGAAATCAAATTTACTTTGCAATTCTTCAAAAGCGGTATGGAGTCTTCTGGTAAAAAAGTCCAAGTCGTCTCTTAAACAAGTTAATAATTCATGTACTTTTTCAGAAGCAGAGGCAGAGGGTTCGGTTAAGTGCCAAATACTTATAGGTTTGTCAACAAGGTGTTCTGAACCTTTTTTAAGGGCTGTTATGTGAAAGCCTTGTTTATCTTCTGCGGTGCCTATAATCCAATCAGGAAGAATTTTATTTTGTCTTAAATGCATTAAAACTTCTTTGACAGCTTTTCTTTGTTCAAGCGGAAGCTCAGGTCTTACTTGTTTATAAAAGTTTTTGGCACTTGAATGAAAGCCAATTCCAAAAGACGGTGTTGAATTAAGATTCTTTTTATTTTGTTGTGAAAAGTTGTTTATGGGGGTTATGTTCACGATAAAATCTCCTATAATCGTTTACAAGTGTTTAAAGGTACCTGAAAAAAATAATTGCCTTAATTTTGTTTATTGTTAAGAAAATTTAATAAAAGGGGGTTATTTTTTCGGCAAACACGTTGATTTTAACTCGGACAAAATATTTTGTCAAAGAGGGGCGAATTTTTTTTAAAAAAATTCGCCCCTCTTGACCACATGGTCTAGAACACAAGAAATAATTCAACCATACGGTTGATGATAACAAACGTATATATATAGTAAATTATATCTAGGTAAGGTGTATTCAGATTAATAGCTGGATGCAGGAGGTAAGTTTAAAAAGCAGGGGAGTAAGGTATGTCCGTAGAGATTACGGGACTTGACATAACGCTAAACCGCATTAATACAATAGAGCGGAATTTTCAGGCACTTTCGGGAGAATTAAATAAACCCGACAGTGAATTTCAAAGTATTTTAGACGGTTATATGCGAATAAATAACGGTGAAGATGTTTCAAAAGCCGAAATAAACAATCTGATAGATGTTTATTCAGCCAAAAATAATCTTGATGCGGATTTTGTCAAAGCAGTTGTTAAACAAGAATCAGGTTTTAATGAAAAAGCGACTTCGCGCTGCGGTGCGATGGGATTAATGCAGTTAATGCCGGGCACTGCAAAAAGCCTTGGAGTTGAAAATCCATACAATGCCGAAGATAACATAAAAGGCGGCACAAAAATGCTTTCAAACCTTTTAAAGACTTACGGCGGGAACAAAGAACTTGCACTTGCGGCATATAACGCAGGTGGCGGCGCGGTCAAAAAATACGGCGGGATTCCGCCTTATCAGGAAACCCAAAATTATGTAAAAAGCATTATGAGCATGTACCAACGTACCAAAGGAGGTGCTTAGATGTTGTTAAGAGGACTTGCCTCTGCTTCAAACGGTATGCAGGCATTAATCGACAGAAATGATTCTATTGCAAATAATATTGCAAACGTTAATACCGTAGGTTTTAAAAAAGAAAATATGGTATTTAAAAACATATATGATTCTGCTGTTGTTGAGAAATCGGCAGACACCGATGAAGCCAAAACTTTGGGTGAATTGAGTATAGGAAGTCAAGTCGAAAAGCTTACTTATGATTTTTCGCAAGGTGCTTTGAGCCGCACCGGAGGGACTTTTGATTTAGCAATAGAAGGTGACGGATTTTTCAAAATAAAAAATAATAACGGAGAAGTTTCTTACACAAGAAACGGCTCTTTTACTCTTAATAACGGCGGGTATTTGGTTACAAAAGACGGAGATTTTGTTCTTGATGATCAGAGCCAAAAAATAAGAATAGGTCTTGACGGTTTAAAAATGCATTCGCTAAACGACTTGATTATTGGAGAAAAAGGCAAAATTCAGGTAAATAACGAAAAAAATCAGGTTAATATGCAAACGGTCGGTGTTTTTGATTTTTCAAACAAAGAAGACATGACAGCAATCGGCGGTGCAAAATTTAAACCTACAGATATAGCCACAAATAAAGAGCTTAAAGCAGAAAAATTTACTATTCAGCAAGGTGCTTTGGAAATGTCCAATTCAAACGTGGTTCAGGAAATGATTAATTCCATAAACACTTCAAGAAACTATGAAGCACTTTCAAAAATGGTTAAAATGGGCTCACAGACTATATCAAACGCTCTTCAGCTAGGAAGAATAAGAGGCTAAAATAACATAGGAGAATAAAAATGTTAAAAGCATTAACAACAGCAGCAACGGGGATGATTGCCCAGCAAAATTATCTGGACGTGATTTCCAACAACATCGCAAACGTGAATACAACGGCGTTTAAAAAATCGCGCATTGAATTTCAGGATTTGCTCAGTCAAGCGGTCAAGACACCCGGTGCTATGATTAATCAAGGAACATTTCAACCTGTCGGTATAGAAATGGGGCTCGGGGTCAAAACAGCTGCTACAACCAGAGTCTTTGGTCAAGGTGTTGCAATTTCCACCGGAAGAAATCTCGACGTTGCAATAGAAGGCGAAGGCTTTTTCCAAATCATGAAAGAAGACGGGACTCTTGCCTATAGCAGAGATGGTGCATTTAAAGTTGATGCTATGGGGCAGCTTTGTACTACAGACGGCCTTTTGGTTCAGCCTCAAACTTCAATCCCTCAAGATGCTTCAGAAATTAATATAACTCAAGACGGGAATATTTCGGTAAAAATAGGCTCAAACACAACTCAGCAAATCGTGGGACAGCTTCAGCTGGTTAAATTTCAAAACCCGTCGGGTCTTTTATCTGTGGGGCATAACCTTTATGTTGAAACTCCCGGCTCAGGCAGTCCTATTCAGGATACCCCCGGGCAAAACGGTATGGGACTTATTCAACAGGGATTTTTGGAAGGTTCTAACGTTCAGATAGTAGATGAACTTATAAGTCTTATCAAAGCAGAAAGAGCGTTTGAATCGAATTCAAAGATAATTAATTCTTCAAGTGAAATTTTGAAACAAACAAACAATTTGGCATAAAATTATGAAAAAAATCATTAACTTAGCTTTAATAACAATTTTGACATTAAGTGCGCTTAAGACTCAGGCGCGTACTTTCAGTTCCGATGAGGTTAAGAATGAAATTACCCAGCAGGTTATTGAATCTTACAAAAAATACACAGACGCAGATTTAAAAGCAACTGTTCTTGCGGTTCCTTTTAAGGATATGGCACTTCCTGACGGGAAAGTACGCTTTGAGGTGACTTCAAATGTCGATAAATTCATGGCAAGAGATTTGAAAAAGGTTAATATTTATGTCAATGACAAATTTGTCAGAACTTTTAACGCTCCTGTAGATGTAAAAGCCTATAAAGATGTTTTGGTTGCCGCAGATTTTATTGCCCGAGAAAAAAGTCTTACAAGAAGCATGGTCCAAATTAAAAGGATGGAGGTTTCTTATAATTTAGAATATGCACTTACAGAAAATATGCTTGGAAAAGATATAATAACCAAAAAAACTTTTAAAGAAGGTGAAATTATAGATAAAAGGTTTGTAAAATTAAGACCCGATGTCCAAAGAAATTCAGAAATAACAGCTTTTTTTAAAAGAGACAACATTTTAATATCGGTTGATGCCATAGCCCTTTCAGACGGGATGACTGGAGATTATATCGGAGTTGAAAACAAAAGTTACAAGAAAATATATACAGGAAAAATTATAGGTGAAAATAAAGTATTAATTGAAATGTGACATAATTCTCGGCGAAGAATGAGCCTTAGAAGTATGTCATTGCCAGGAGCAAAGCGACGCGGCAATCCAAAAGATGAGAAAATAAAAACAAGAAAACGTGAGAAGGATAAATATATGAAGTTATTTAAGAAAAATTTAATAGTGTTAGCGGTTTTAGCGGCTACGGTAAGTTATGTGAGTGCTGAATCCCTGTTTACACTCGGGGCTTCTCAGACTTATTCGCCCGCGCCAAAATCTTTATACGGCGGGGTTCAAGCTCGGCAAGTCGGAGATTTAATTTCGATTATAATGAGCGAAAGTATAAAAATAAGCGACAGCTTGACTTATAGCGCATCCAGAGAATCTACCACTAAAGATAATTTTTCGAATTTAATAAATTCTTTTATCGGTAAAGATGTTATAAACAGTAATATAAACAATTTCGGCGGGTCAAACGAGGTAGATAGTTCGGCTTCCAATTCCAGAAATATGTCTTTCGGGGATATGATTGCAGTGCAGGTAGTTCAGCAAATGCCGAATGGAAATCTTGTTGTTCAAGGCAAAAAAACTATTGTAAACGGTAATGAAAGAATGGACTTGCTTGTTTCCGGCGTTGTCGATCCCAGATGGATAAATGCTGCAGGTCAGGTTTATTCTAAAAATGTTGCAAATCTGCAGTTCGCATCTTCCGGTAGAGGTTCAATCTCACGCTCAGGAAACGAAGGCATAATAAACAGAGTTATAAGGTACTTATTCTAATAAATAAAATCGAAAATAAAATGGTGGAGGACATAAAAATGATAACGACAATTAAAAAGGTGTTAATAAGCGCACTTGCATTATTACTGACGGTGATGCCCGCAAGCGCAATAAATTCCACCGTAAGAATTATGGATATAACCCATGTAAAAGGGGTCAGAGACAATCAGGTAATAGGCTATGGCGTAGTTGTAGGTCTTCCCGGAACAGGGGACAACTCACGCTCAACTCAGATTACAAACAAGATGCTGTTGTTAAATTTAGGCACGGTAATCGAACAGGAAAACTATATTCAAAAAGGTTCGACAGCAGCGGTTATCGTAACGGCAACAATTCCGCCGTTTGCAAAAAACGGGGATAGAATTGATGTGACGGTTTCTACTATGGCAGATGCAAAAAGCTTGGAAGGCGGTGTTTTGGTTCAGACAATCTTAAAAGCACCAAACGGTGAGGCGATAGCAGTAGCACAAGGCCCTCTTTCTGTTGCCGGAGTTAATGCCAAAGCAGGCGGGAGCTCTACCAGAACAACAATTACCACAACCGGCAGAATACCCGGCGGTGCTATTATGGAAAGAGATATGGTAACAGATATCGGTGATGCCGACACCGTTACCCTTTCTTTAGATAATGCAGATTATACACTTATTTCAAGAATAGCCCAAACTATATCCAGTGTTATTGCTCCTGCAAAAGCATTGGATGGAACAAGCGTTCAGGTAACCGTTCCTGAACAATTTAAAGATGACAGAGTTGGGTTTTTATCAATACTTGAAAATCTTGAAGTGAATCCCACAATGGAAAAAGCTAAAGTTATAGTAAACGAAAGAACAGGAACAGTCGTTTTGGGTGCAGATGTAAAACTTCTTCCCGCAGCGGTCGCTCACGGGAATTTGACAGTAACGGTTACAACAACAAACGAAGTTTCCCAGCCTAATGCTTTTGCGCAAGGTTCAACTGTAGGGTTTTCAAATTCTGAAATTATTGTAAACAAAACTCCGGGAAGCGTTATTGCAATTCCGGCAAATAGTAATCTGAACGACCTTGTAAGGGCTCTTAATTCAATCGGGGTAACTCCTGTTGATTTGATAGCTATTCTTCAGGCTTTGAAAAAATCAGGAAGCCTTCAGGCAGAGCTGATAATAATTTAAGAGGTAAGAATGGAAATAAATCCTTTAAACTATGCAAATATGACAGAAACGGTAAGCGGCGAGCAGCAAATTCTTAACCGTATTAAAGACACGCCTTCTTCAAAAGAACAGTTGAAAAAGGTTGCCTCGGAATTTGAAGGTATTTTTATTTCAAAAATGTTCAGCCTTATGGATGAAACAGTTGACAGAGAAAACGGAATTTTCGGAGAAGAAACAAAACATTTGGATAAATTTAAGTCTTATATGTACAACGAACTTGGAAGACAACTTGCAAGCAATCCTAAAACCTCTTTCGGATTTGCAAAACAAATTTATGAGCAAATGGAAAGACATTTAAAAGACTAGGAAGGTAAATTAATGGTAAATTCAATAGGAATATCGGGAGTAAATCCCATTCAATATCTTAATGCGACAAATGCTTTTAAATCTTTGCAGGCAGAAGTGCCTGAACAAATAATTCCGGAATTTTCAGATGGAATCGGGGTTAACCAGGAAAATCTTATTGCCGAACAGAACATGGAAGAAATTAAGCAAATTGTACAAAGCATAGGAGAAGAAAATATTTCCGATGATGATATAAAATACGGAGTTACTTACGGAAGAAGCGTTATAGCTGATTACGTAGCTTAACGGAGAAAATTATGATTGATAATACTTTGACAAAATTTGAAGAAGCAATTGATGAAGAAATAAGAGCTTATGAAAATATGGAAGACCTTTATAAGCTTAAACAGGCTATTTTGATTCAGGGAAAAAGCGACGTTCTTTGGGATGTTGATGCAAAAATAGTCGATAACATGAAAAATATAAGGAATCTGAATTCCAAAAGAAAAGAAGTTGCAAAATATTTGGGGGATGAAAATTTTACAATATCTGATGTTATTGATAAAGCTAAACTTTCAAACGACACTCTTGCAAAAAAACTTACCGAACAAAAAGTTAAGTTGAATGTACTTTCAAGTTCACTTTCGCTTTATGAAAAGACAAATTTGGATTTGATAAAACACGGACTTGTTATGGTCGGCAAAAAACTCAACATAATTGTCAATACGGTTTTGCCTCCGCCTAATCAGTATAACAGCAACGGTAAAACTATAGGAAACGAAAAAATTGAAATAAGCTCAATAGTGGAAGAAGCTTAGGGCTTTAAAAAATAGGAGAAAAAAAATGTCTTTAACTTCAAGTATGAATATAGCCCAACAGGCACTTTTGGTTAACGAAGCCGCACTTAATGTTGTGTCAAATAACATTTCAAATGTTAATACTATAGGCTATTCAAGGCAGAGAGTTTGTTTATCGGCAAACGTTAATCATACCTCTTTTGGAGGCTCGGCTTATCTGCAGGCATATTCAGGAACAGGTGTAAATATTGACAGGGTAGAAAGATATACGGATGCTTACCTGCAATCATATTACAGGCAACAAAATTCTCTTTATAATTATTTGAATCAGGCAGCTAATATAGCAAGCAACGTTGAAGATATTATGAATGAATTAAACGGAACAGGTCTGCAGGCAGCATTTACCAGCTTTTTTGAAGCAGCTCAAACTCTTAATTTAAATCCTTCTGATATTTCGGCAAGACAAAATTATGCCCAGCAGGTGCAAACCGTTGCAATGAAATTTAATGAATTGGGTTCAAGTCTTAAAGATGCAAGAACCGCTCTTGTCGGGGATGTTAATGAATTCGGTTCCCTTCAGTCCTCAAAAATTTATTCTTTGACTACATTGGCAAATGAGAAATTGCAAGAGATAGCAAAAGCCAATGCCGATATTGTAAAAATAAGCTCTCCGGGTATGCTTCCAAGCGGCTTGCTTGATACCCGAGATCAGCTAATTGAAGAACTCTCTCAATTAGTTCCTGTAAGTATTGTGGAAAACAGTAACGGCTCGGTCAACCTGTCAATTAACGGAATTGAGATGATAAAAGGTTCTCAGCAGACAGGAACGCTGGATGTGGTGGCCGGCAGTCAATCAGAACCTGCAATAATCAGGGTTAAAGACCTTCAAGGCGAGGTTGTCTATAGCAATATAAATTCTTATCTTAACTCCGGCTCTATCGGCGCGGTTATTGATATGGCAAGCGAAGAAGGAGATGTATTAACAATAAAATCTACTATGAAAAATTTGGACAAACTTGCCAAAGGTTTCTCAGATATTATTAACAGAATACAAACGCAGGTTATAGATGGCAAAACATCTCTTGCAATAGATAAAGACACAATGCTGTTAACAGATGCTACCGAAAATATATTTGAAAGCAGTGACGGAGAAGAAATTAACGCTCTTAACATAAGGGTAAATTCAGATATTTTAGAAGATCCTTATCTTATTGCTGCTGCAAGACTTGATAAAACAGATCCTAATTACAGTGCAGGTGCAATAGGTAACAACTCTAACATGTTAATGGTTTTAGATGTAAGAACTAACGGTTCATCCGAACTTGATAATTTTTCACCAGAAAGCTTTTTGTCACAAATGGTCGGCGATATAGGCTTAAAGACTGCAAGCATTAATTCAAGCTTAAAAAGTCAATCGGCAGTATTATCACAAGTTTCCAGCCAATTATCTTCGGCAACGGGTGTAAATATTAACGAAGAAGTTATTGATTTAACTAAATATCAAGCCGCATATCAGGCATCTGCAAGAGTTTACAGTGTATGTAACGATCTTCTTGATGTATTGTTAAATTTGGGCAGATAGAAAGGAATAAAAAATGATTTTAAGAACCACAAATCAGGCAACAAATAACGCTAATTTAAATTATATTTTTTCTAATCAAATTAAGTATAATGAGATTTCTCAGCAAATTGCTTCACAGAAAAAGATTCTTGTACCTTCAGATAATGCCATAGATTCAATGAATATTTTGAATATAAACAGGCAAATGAGCAAACTTAACGGATATTTGAATAATATGTCTATGGCGCAAAACGAGCTAAGCGTTTTGGACAATTCTCTTGCTTCAATAACTTCAAGCCTGCAAAAAGCAAATGACCTTGCGGTACAGGCAGCAAGCGAAACAAACGGAACAAACAATCTTCAAAGCATGAAGGTTGAAATTGATCAGATAATAGAGAATGTAATAAGTTTAGGCAATACAAAATATAACGGACAATACATTTTTGCCGGTACAAATACCGGAACTACCCCTTTTCAAGCAGTTTCAACAGGCGGAGTTGAATATACGGGAACTCCTCAAGACGGACCTTATCAAAGGAATATTGAAATATCTGATGGAGTTCTTGCGCCTATAAACGTTCCGGGCGACAGACTTCTGGGTAGTTATGATGCGGCTACAGAAACAGGCACAGGGGTTTTAAAAACTCTTTATCAGTTAAGCGATGCAATGGGTGCTGTTCCACCTGATTTTGACACAATCAGGGCAAGTTTGGACGAAATTCAGGGCGGAATTACATCCACAACAAATATAAGGACAAACTTTGCCGCAATGACCGCAAGGTTTAAAATGACCGAAACGTCCGTTAATAATAGTCTTTTGCAGCTGACAAGCTATAAATCACAAATGCAGGATTTGGATTTGGCAGCGGCAGCCACAAATCTTGCAAACACTGAACTTGCACTTAATGCTTCTATGGCTGTTGCTTCAAATGTTATTCAACAATTAAGTCTTTTAGATTATATGTAAATCTTTTATAAACAAGCAAAAACTTACCATCAGGGCGCAATGCGCCCTTTTTTTTATAAAAATGGTGTCTGGGATTAATAAGCCCTATCATTTCCTCCCCTCTTGATAAAAAATGGTGTTTAGTGTAACTTTATTTTAGAAATGGGCTCTTGAAAAATGGACAAAAAAATTGAATTGGACTTGGATGCTGTTGTTGCCGAGTGCAGGTTAACCGAAGATACTGAAGAGGATATTTTAATCAAGAATATTGACAATCTTGAGTCAATTTACGATGGAAAAAATCTTGTTGCAATTTACAATAAATTTTTGACCGTTGCCAAAAGCCCCAATATTTTGATGTATTTGATAAGATGTGTTGACAAATACAGGGATAAATCTTCTCTAAGTTCGCTTTTGGACTTGCTTTTTGACAAAAAAAATTCTGATGGTGTTCGTGTTATGTGTGCAAAAGTCATTGCAAATTTAAAAGACACAAGTGCCGTAACCTCGCTTTTATACTGCCTGAACGACAAAGAAGAAAATTATAAAGTAAGGCTGGCATGTGCCGATGCCTTGGGCAGAATAGGCGACAAATATGCGGTTGCGCCTTTGATTAACGTTGTTCAGGATGAGGATGAAAAATCTGTTTATGTAAGAGAATCCGCTGCCGTGGCACTTGGAATGTTGGGAGATGCAAGGGCGGTTGATCCTTTGGTCTCGATTTTGGAGACAAAAAAGGGATTTGTGGATAAATTCACTTTTTTAAAAGAAAGAATTATAGAGGCTTTGGGTAAACTTAATTTGAGCAGCGATCGAGTTTTTAATGCTCTTGAACATGCTCTTTGCGATGAATCTCATCTGATAAGAATTAACGCGATAGAAGCACTTATGGAATCTGAGGATGAAAGAGCTTACGGGCTTATAAAAAAAATGTTGGAGGATTTACACGAAGAAGTCAGAAAAAATGCTCTTATAGCTCTTTACAATATGGTCGGGCGTGATATTCTTGATGAGATAATAAGCGGCGAATACGATCAAAGTTTGAAAATAGAAGCCCAAGCCATGATTGAAGAATATGAAACAGGCGAGGAAGAGCCATGATAAAATCAATAATTTTACTTTCAGGCGGGCTGGATTCTCTTGTAAGCCTTGCTGTTTCAAAGGAAAAATTTAATATTGAACTTGCTCTCACTTTTGACTATGGTCAAAAATCGGCAAAAAAAGAGATTGAAGCCTCTGAAAAAATCTGCAAGTACTACAACATAAATCAAAAGATTATTAATCTTGATTGGCTCAAAGAAATTACGCAAACTTCGCTTGTAGGTGATAAGCAAATTCCAAAAGTAAGCCGACAGGATTTAGCCTCGGATGATTTTGTTCAAAACAGTGCAAAATCTGTGTGGGTGCCTAATAGAAACGGACTTTTTTTGAACATTGCCGGATGTTTTGCGGATTCTTTCGGATACGATTATATAATTTTTGGTGCAAATAAAGAAGAAGGGCAGACCTTTCCTGACAATACGGAAGAATTTGCAGAAATTATAAGTCAGGAACTTCAATACTCTACCCTTAATCACCCCAAAATCCTTGCCCCCTTGATTAATTCAAACAAGGATGATATAGTAAAACTTGCGATAAAGCACGCTGTCCCGCTTAATTTAACAAGAAGCTGTTATTCAGATAAACAAAAGCATTGCGGTCAATGTGAATCGTGTATAAGATTGAAAAGGGCACTTGAAGCTAATAATTGCCAAAATTTAATCAAAGAATTATTTTAAATATGCATACAAAATTTATAGAAAAAGAAATTAAATATACAGGGGCTGAACTTTGTCCTCATTGGATTTACAGAACTTTTAAGCTGCAAGGAGATGCCGTTGTTGCCTTCTGCGGCGAATGTGAAGTGAAATTAACCGAAATGGTGGACATTGAAGATGTAATAAATAATGAACCGATTTATTCAAAATCGATGCTGAATTTCATTGTTGAGCATTTTAGTACAGGACTTATTGAAGGAGTTACAAGACAAAGGCTTTTAATTTGTATAATCAAAGAAGAATTGGAAAATCTATTTACTATTTACCATTTACCATTTACTCTTCAAAGAAGAGGCGACGATTTATTTATCGATAACAAAAAACTTTCGGTATCGATTGCGACAAAATCTTCGACTTCCGTTTTGATGCATATAGGAGTTAATATTGACCCCGAAGGTGCTCCGATTGAGGCTATCGGGCTTAAAGATTTGGGAATTTCCGATATAAATGATTTTGCACAAAAAATTATGGTAAAATATTCTAAGGAAATTGATGATATAATTTTGGCAAGTACTAAAGTGGTCGGGCGCTGAGTTAAGGAGAACGGATGAAAACACCGGATTATCTGAGTTATACCAGTTATAAAAAGAAAAAACAAAACAGTTCAAAAAAAAGTATGGTAATTTTTGTAACCACTTTTTTTGCGACATTGCTGGTTTTTACCGCTATTGCCAAACAGCTTACGCCTAACGTTGATGTTACAATCGGCGAAGATACAGACATGGAAGCAAAAGAAACAGGTTTGGGCGTAAAAAGATTTATAGATGACAGATTAAAAATGATTCAAATGGAAGACAATTCCGCAGGTGTTTCCAAGAGAGATTCTGATAAGAGTATTGCCTCAGCAGAAGATGAAAATTTTGACAGTTTTGCAGAAGATTTAGATGAAAGAGTTTATTTGCCCAAGAAAAAACCTGCAAAAGAAGAGGTTGCAGAAAAACCCGCAAAAGAAACCGTAACACCGCCAAGACCAAAACCAAATGATGAAATAAACCCTTTTGATGCACCAAAAATGTCAAAAGTTTTCGTGGGGTATTATTCTTCTGTTGAGCAGGCAAAAGTAGCTCAGGGGATTTTAATGGATGCTGATTTGGGAGTTACTCCATTTATAAAAAACATGGGCGGAGCTTTTACGCTTCAAGTGGGCTCATATTCAAGCAAAATAAAGGCACTTGAGCTTGCAAACGAACTTTTGAGAAATAATTTCCCTGCAAGGGTTGTTCAGGAATAATATAGTAAATAGTAAATAGTAAATAGGAAATAGAGTTTGCAGGTCAGGCAGTGCCTGATTTTGGTATGTTTGTAAAGTGTTGCTAAACTATGGATAAGAAATTTTTATTTCCTGCTTTTGTCTTAAGATGTTCCAGCCTTGATTTTACAAACGAAGCGTGTTGTGAATGGGGTTTTTGAATTAAAAACTTTTTGTAATACCTTTGTGCATCGGCATTTTTGCCCATTTTGTCAAAGCAGATTCCTATTCCAAGATATGCTTTGTTATAATTCGGGTTGAGTTTGAGCGTTTTGTGGAAAATTAAGCTTGCCTGAGTATAATCTCCCATACTCATCAAAAGTGCCGATTTGTGATTGTAGGCTTTTAAATATCCCGGGTTGGTTTCAATAATTTTTTGATAAATCATAAGTGCCATATCGTTTTCTTCGACTATTTCATGGGCGATTGCAAGCTGAATTTGAGCATTTAAATTGTTAGGGTTGAGTTTAAGCGATTTTACAAAGTTTTTTATGGCACAGCAACTCTGGTTTGAAAGCAGATAACAAATCCCAAGTTCATAATAAATATTTGAATCGAATTCTTTTAATTTTTTTGCTTTTTCAAGTGCGCAAATTGCTTTATCAAGGTTATTAAGATGCTTATAACAAACTCCAAGTCCATAGTAAGATTCGGGATTGTTTCTGTCAATAAGAATTGCATTAAGATATTTTGAAACAGCCTCTTGATATAAGCTTGCAAGCCTCAGAGCATCTGCTTTTACGCAAAGTTCGTAAGCCAAAGCAGGCTTGTCTAAAATCGGATTTGTGCAAAAATCTGAAATGTTTTTTTTAGTCTGACAAACTTTTATTGCCAAAATCTTACCTCAATCCCTTATAAATATAAGTCATATAACGACATTCTATAAGCTTTTTCGGGTAAAAATAATGACCATAAGGTTTAAGTTGTTATAGACCATTGGATTTATATTTTTATTATTATTTTTTTTGACTATAATAATGTTGGGGGAATTAATGAAAAGATTTTTAATCTTATTTGTAATATTTATTTTTCAAATGATTTTTATTCTGCCCTGCCATGCAATCAAAATAGGCTTGCAGACAGGTATGGACAGGGTTTATATCGGCTCTTCCACTCAAGCACAAATTATAAATGGCAGAACAAACAGGCTTTTGTACACAATTAACGGCATGAAAGCTTATGAAGTAAGGGCTTACAGAAGCGGAATTGCGATAAAAGTTTTGGGAAAATATTTTAATCTGGATTCTGATTATGTTGTCGTGAAACCTTCTCAGGGCGGGTTTATAAGTGTTAAAAATAAATGGTACAGGGGTGATTTTATAATCTGCAATAGAAACGGGAAATTGAATGTTGTCAATGATGTTGGGATAGAAGATTACATAAAAGGGGTTGTGCCTTCTGAAATGCCTTCAAAATGGGCTTATGAGGCACACAAAGCTCAAGCAATTGCCGCAAGAAGCTATGCGCTTGCAAATTTAGGCAAAAGGGCAGCAGGCGGCTATGACTTGAAAGATACTCCCGAAGATCAGGCATACGGGGGGGCTTCGGCAGAATCGGAGCAAACTAACAAAGCAGTTTCAGAAACAAAGGGAATAGTTTTGATTTACGATTTAAAAATAATACCTGCTTATTATTCGGCCTCTGCCGGCGGACAAACTTCAACATCATCGGAAGTTTGGACAAAAAACTTGCCGTATTTGCAATCAGTTCCTTCTTTTGACGATAATATAAGGAAAAACGGGCATGGGGTCGGAATGAGCCAGCATGGCGCAAATAATTTAGCAAAAAGCGGTTACAACGCCTATCAGATTTTGCAGTATTTCTATAAAGGCGTGCAATTTGCCAGAATTAACCCTGAATATTATAAGTAGTTGAATAGTTGATAAGTTGAAAAGTTAAATTTATTATAATTGTACTTATTTACATCTATTTACTATTTACCATTTACTATTTCCTTCAAATTATTAACTTTTAGTAATATTTCGGGTTATTTTTTTGAAAAACCCTTGCCAAAACTGGATTTATATATATAATAATCTTATTGTTCCCTATATTTGGGGGCATGGTAGTACAAACACCGGAGATTGACATCAATTTAAGTCGTTTTTGATGAATAGAGAGTAAAGGTTTTCTTTTCATGAAAATGTGTCAAGGATGGTAAAAAAGGAGGTTCGTTATGAACAAAGAAGAATTGGTAAAAGAAGTATCAAAAAAAGCAAAAGTTTCTCAAAAAGCTGCTGCTGACGTTATTGCCGCTGCATTGGACACAATCCAAAAAACAGTTTCTAAAGGCAAAAAAGTTACTTTGGTAGGTTTTGGAACTTGGGAACCACGCAAAAGAGCTGCTAGAATGGGTCGTAACCCACAAACTGGTGCTCAATTAAAAATTGCAGCTAAAGTCGTTCCTGCTTTTTCAGCCGGTAAAAAATTCAAAGAATTGGTTAAGTAACCTGATTCTTTTGGTTTTAAAGCGGCGAGAAAAATTTTTCTCGCCGCTTTTTTAAAAAAAAAATTATTAATTAAATAGCAAAAATTTTTTTTAGAGGATTTATAAATATTAATTAGCTGTAGGAGTGCGAAATGAAAGTTTTATTTAACAATAAATATAAGACTTATAATCTAAATTTAAAAAATTCAGATACAAGAAACAGGTCATTTTTAATCCAAAAACCCGATACGGTTTCTTTTGGTATGGCAAATATCGGTGATGACGGGGATTTTGAATTAAATCAAATAAGAGTTAATCAAAAAAGGTTTGAAACAAATATAAGACAGCATATAGTTTCTATCCCTGACACTCTTTTGTTTTTACAGGATCATAATGGTGTTACGCAATTTATGAGGGCACTTTATGATGAACATCCGAATAATGCTATGAGAATTTTAGATTATGTTAAGGATGCAAATTTTGATTTAAAAGAGAAAAAAAAGTTTTTTGAATTAAAGGATAAAGATGGAAATAGCCAATTTGATGTCGCTATAAAAACAAAATATTATGAAATTGCAATGAAACTTCTTAAACTTATGGCAAAAATTAATCCTGAAAAAGTTGTTGATTTAAATATTCCTGAAGAAATTTATAAGATGATAAGTTTCCCAAGAGTAGTGGATATTATGATTGAGAATGAAGCTCTGTCAAAAGAACAAACATTAAAGTTTTTGGATAAAAATATGGAATATGTTCCTTTATATGAAAAAAGGCGTGCTCTTGTTGAAGATTATGCAGATATTTATATAACAGATGAAGATATAAGTGGTGCTAACTGGGTTTAATGGAGCGGGAGACGAGGCTGTCTTGCTGCGCTCGCATTAAACGGCAACGCTCACAACAAAATCGAAAAGCATCGTTTCCGATTATTGTTGTTCCCTCTCTTCCTCTCAGAAAAAGATACTTAATCTTTTTCTTCGGCAGAGTGCTCGTGCCTCTGCTCGCTTGCGCTTCTTGGATTATTCGGGGTGTGCCAAAAGCGTGGTTTTGTCACACCTTACGGGCTGGGTTCGCTCACGCTCACACGGCGCCCTACCGAAAATCCGCTCGAACTCAAAATGAGTTCTCGCCTCTATCTCTACAAAAATTAAAAGCCCATTCCAAAGATGGAATGGGCTTTTAATGGAGCGGGAGACGAGGCTCGAACTCGCGACATCTTCCTTGGCAAGGAAGCATTCTACCACTGAATTACTCCCGCGTATCTTTTATTTTATATTATCAAAAAAAATTTGCAAGAAAAAACATTATCAAGATTAATTAATTTTTGTTTCACTTTGCTTTAAAAAAAAATTCTTATGTATTAAAATTAAAAAACGAATAAAAAAGGATTTAATCATGGCTGTGAATACTGCAAAAAAAATTGATGATAATTTAATACCTCAAAATATTGAGGCAGAAGAGGCGGTTTTGGGGGCAATTTTGGTTAACCCCAATACAATAACCAAAGTTGTTGAATTTTTAAAGCCCGAAAGCTTTTATAAGCCCGCCCACAGATACGTTTATGAGGCTATGCTTCAGCTTTTTAACCAAAACGAGCGTATTGATCTTGTTTCTGTATCCGATGTTTTGAACTTTAACGCAAAGCTTGAAGTAATAGGCGGAAGAGCCTTCATCAATGATTTAAGCTATAAGACAATAACAACTTCAAATATAGAATATTATGCAAAAATTGTTCAGGAAAAAGCAATTAAACGCTCTTTGATTAATGCAGGTTCTGAAATAATCACTTTCGGTTATGACCTTAACCCTATTGATGAATCTCTGGACAATGCCGAAAAACTTATTTTTGACATTGCGGCAAAAAAAACAACAAAAGACCTTCTTCATGTTAAGGATTTGGTCTTGCAAAGCTATGAAAAAATAGAATACCGCTACAATCACAGAGAAGAAATGACAGGTGTTCCAACCGGTTTTTATGAATTGGACAATATTACAAGCGGTCTTCAAAAATCTGATTTAATAATTTTAGCTGCGCGTCCTTCAATGGGAAAAACAGCATTGGCATTAAATATTGCTCAAAATGTTGCCATAAGGGCAAAATTTCCCGTTGCCGTTTTCTCGCTTGAAATGTCAAAAGAGCAACTTGTTCAAAGGATGCTTTGCTCGGAAGCCGAAGTTGACAGCCAAAGGCTAAGGACAGGGCATATGCAAAGCAAAGATTGGGAAAAACTTGCAAATGCCATGAACGATTTTGCGCAAGCACCAATTTATATTGACGATTCTCCGGGCTGTAGCCTTACCGATATAAGGGCAAAATGCCGCAGGCTTGCCATGCAGGAAAAAAATCTCGGGTTGATTGTAATCGACTATTTACAGTTAATGGAAGGTTCCGGCAAAGAAGAGAGAATTCAGCAGATTTCGGCTATTTCAAGAGGTTTAAAAACACTTGCAAGAGAATTGGACGTTCCCGTAATCGCACTTTCTCAGCTTTCACGTGCGGTTGAGCAGAGAAAAGACCGCAGACCGATGCTTTCTGACTTGAGAGAATCGGGTGCCATTGAGCAGGATGCCGATATTGTTATGTTTATATATAGAGAAGATTATTATAACAGAGAAGAAGGTGACGAAATGCCAAAAGCCACAGGGAAAGAAGGCAAATCTGATATTTTGGTCGCAAAACACAGAAACGGACCTGTCGGAAATTTTGAACTTATCTTCCAATCAAATATTACAAAATTCAAAAATCCGATTAAAACGGATGTATTTTAATTAGTTGATAAGTTAAAAGTTTTTTAAAATTTCTCATAAGAGCCGACCAAGCGGAAGTAAGGGGTATGTTTTTGGATTTGTGCCAGAGCTTCTGCTATTTTGTCGTCTAAAATATGCCCGTCAAAGTCAACAAAGAAAGTGTATTCACCGAAATTTGTTTTTGAGGGTCTTGAATCTATGTAAGACAGGTTAATTTCAAAATCCTGAAATATTTTCAAAATATCTAAAAGTGCACCCGGCTTGTTTTCTGTCGAAAAAGCAATAGAAGTCTCATCTTTACCTGTCTTTGGGGTATTGTAATTTCCGATAAGCGCAAATCTTGTTTTGTTGTCTTGCTCGTCATTAATATTGTCCAATAAAACATTCAGGTAATATATATCAGCCGTTTTTTGGGTACCTATTGCAGCGTAAGTCAAGTTGTAATTTTGAAGGCTCTTTGCCGCTTCTGCAGTGTTTGCTACTTCTATTATATTTGTGTGCAGCGGAAGTTTATCATGAATAAAATTTTGACATTGTGAAATTGCCTGCGGATGAGCAATCACGCCGGTTATACTGTAAAGCTCTGTTGTTTTTGAAAGCAGGCAGTGTTTTATTGGCATTATAAGCTCTGCGACAACTTTTATATTTGGGTTTTGGGTTTTTATAAGACTGTCTATTGTTTCTCTTATTGTCCCTTCAATGGAATTTTCTATCGGTAAAACCGCAAGCGAATATGGGTTTTCGTCAACATATTCAACCGCTTTTTTAATTGATTTCATCGGGACAAGATAAGGGTCAAGATTATATTTTTGGCAGAAAATATCTTTTGCCATTTCTGTAAAAGAACCGCCGGGTCCTAAATATACAAGACTTTCAACTCTTTCTAAAAACGTCATTTGCTAAAACCGCCTTCTTTTAGTATAATTACTATTATTGTACAGGAAGGTCAATAGAATGGCAAATATTAAGTTTGGGACAGACGGCTGGCGTGCGGTTGTTGGGGAGGGTTTCAATTCTCAAAATGTTGAAATTGTTACAAATGCAATCGGGAAATATGTTTTTGATAATTTCGGAATCGACAAAAAAATTCTCATAGGGCATGACTCCAGAAATATGGCTTTTGAATTTGCCAATCAATGCGCAAATTTGCTTGCTTCAAAGGGTTTTGAAATTCTGATGAGCAAAAAAGTTTTGCCCACGCCCATTCTTGCCTATAACGCAAAACATAAAAACGCCTGTGCGATAATGTTTACAGCCTCTCACAATCCGCCCCAATATCTGGGAATGAAGTTTATTCCCGATTATGCCGGCCCAGCTACAGATGAAATTACAGACGAGATTGTTAGAAATATTAAATCAAATCAAACTATTCAACTATTCGACTGTTCGACTGTTCAACTCACCGATTTTATGCCCGATTACTTTGAACACTTGAAAGAATTAATAGATTTTGAAAGCATAAAAACTTTAAAAACAAACATAATTTTTGACGGGCTTTATTCTGCCACAATAGGTTATTTTGACAATATTTTAGATGAATTTGAAATAAAATACGATTCAATCCACATGTTTCACGACAAAAATTTCGGTGGAGCAATGCCCGAGCCTAAGCCTAAATATTTAAAGGAATTAATTGAAAAAGTAAAATCAAATCCAAATTCAATCGGGCTTGCAAACGACGGTGACGGGGACAGGTTCGGGGTTATAAATGAAAACGGTGAATGGGTTTCGCCAAATGAAATTATTGCAATTTTGCTGTTGTATTTAAAAAATTATAAACACTTAAAAGGTCCTGTTGTAAAAACAGTCGGCGCAAGCCTTCTTTTTGACAGAATAGCATCTAAAATAGGGGTTGAAGTAATTGAAACGGCCGTAGGGTTTAAATTTGTTGGTGCTGCCATGAGAGAATTTAATCCCATTATAGCAGGCGAAGAATCAGGTGGGCTGAGCATTCAAGGGCATATCCCCGAAAAAGACGGAATTCTTGCAAATCTTTTGATATTAGAAGCCATGGCTGTTATCGGAAAGTCTTTGGTTGAACTCCAGCGCGAACTGTGGTTTTTGGTCGGGACAAAATTTATCAATGACAGAGTTGACCTGCATTTGCAAAATGATGAGCAAATTAAAGCCGCACTTGAAAAAGTTTCTGCGATAAAAAATATAGGCAAATTTAAAGTAATCAAAACCTGCACAAAAGACGGAATAAAACTTTATTTTGACGACAATTCAAGCTGGGTTTTGGTCAGAGCAAGCGGAACAGAACCTTTGCTGAGAATTTACTTTGAAAGCGATAATCACGATAAATTGGAGTTTTTGAAAGAAAGTTTGAAAAAAACACTTTCGGCTTGAAAATCCTTTTTTTTGGTTTATCATAAAAAAAGTCGATTAGGTGGTAATATGGTTTCGGTCAAGCTACAAACTTTTGCAAAATATTTGGATCAGCCTGCTTTGGTAAAACACTTGGATAAAAAAATGCCTGTTGTTTTATCCGCCCTGGGACTTGCTTACGGGATAAACGACAGTTTTCAAGCACCCAAAGACGAGCAATATAAAACCTTTATTCAAAATTTATCTGTATTATCGCTTACAATCGTTTCTGCTCTTGCAGCTACAAGAGGACTTAAACTTTTCGGCAAAAAAATTGAAGGACTTATTGAACTTCCGCACCTTCACAAGAAAGACATAAGCGAAGTTTTGAAAAAAATTACCGATGATAAAACAAAAAAACTTATTCAAAAAGTTTTGGATGATAAAATTCTCAAATTTCAGGAAGTTAAAAATTTAAAAGAAAATTTAAAAAAATTATACGATATAAATATAAATAAAATCATCCCTGATGCCCACAATCACGGTGCATTTGAGGAGTTGGGCAAACTTTCTTTATTGGGCTTAATTCCTGTTTTGGGCGGAATTACAGGAGGGGTTATAGGTGACGTTTTGACCAAAGACAATTGGAAAAAGAAATTCCCAAATAAAATTAAAGAAGGAACTTATCAGTATTTGAACAATATTTTTTTGTGTAATGTCGGGGCAGGAATTGCACTTGCTACAATGAACAGGCTTAAAATACAATCCAAAATCGCAAGATTTGGGGCTATGCTTGCAGGAGTCGTGGGAGTGGGTCTTATCGCGGGAAGTGCTATTGCAAATTTTATAGGCAAAAATTTTATCAACCCGATTTTTGACAAAAAAGAAATCCCAAAAAGAGATTTTCACTCAATGACGGCAAACTTGAACAGCGAAAGGCACCCTGAAGCACTTGATTTGAGTCTGCATATTGACGATATCGCATCGGTGGGATTTTTATCGGGTTTAAAATGGATAGGTCCTGTTCTTCCGCTTTTGTATTCGGTTTCTGCATATAGGGCAGGAATAGGATACAGAAACAGCAAATAATGGTTTTTCAAAATTTAAAAAATAAGTTTATAATTAAACTTCTCGGCAATGTCAAGAAGCTTTTTTAGTTGAATAATTTATAAAAAGGAGAAATTTTATGAGTGAATATATAAATAACATAAGATTTGACGCCAAAAAGGCGGAAAATTTCTTTGCCCAAAGACTAGCTTATACTCTTGGTCCTGTAGAATTGAGTGAAATGATGAAAGAAGGAAAAGTGAAATTGATAGACGTTAGATATCCTGATGATTTTGTCGAAGGACACATTCCTTTTGCTGTTTCAATGCCGAAAATAGAGTTGGCGCAAAGATTGTCTGAACTTTCAAAAAAAGAGCTTCACGTGGTATATTGCTACAATCAGCAGTGCCACCTGGCATCAAGTGCCGCTTTAATTTTGGCAAAAAACGGGTATCCTGTTATGGAACTTGAAGGCGGGTTTGATGTTTGGAAAAACGGATTTAAGTTTGATGTGGAAAAATAAGATTTTTTATGCCACTTTTGGTGGCAAAAGTGGCGCAAAAGCCACGACCTGCATCTGCGCTCATTAACTATCACTAAACTCAACTCAAGCTCGCGAACTCGCTACGATTTTTGTATTACTCTTGATGTTTTACAAAAACTCGCTCAAACACACTCGCTTTGTTGTTGTTTCGTTAAGTGATAGTTATTCGCTTCGATAAGGTCGAAAAAACGGGGTTCGGGGCAGAGCCCTGACGCTTTGACATTTTGTTCGCGAGTTTCTCTTTCTTTTCGTCCTTTTCTTTCTCTTTGCATCGCAACAAAGAGAAAGAAAAGGACAATATAAAAAGGCACATCCGCAAAAGCTAAAAAACAATAAAAAAATAATATAAAATAAGATTTAAAACCAATCAATAAGTGCTAATTGTTCGCCGAAATTAATGTTTAAATTTTGGGTAAACTCGTTATTAAGCAAATAATCCAACCCTACATTATAAGAAAGCGGCTCTTGCTTTATGCCGGATTTTCTCCACAATTTTTTTGAAATTGTGCCGCGTTTTTTGTCGTACACAATACTGTAATTTAAATCCTCTCTGGCGCAGTATGGAATTTGAAAAGTTTCTTTTTTGTCTTTGTTTGTAAACATTGTCATAAGTCCGTGGTTTCTGCAGATAAGCCCCCTGTAATCATAAACTGAACACCTTTTGTCAATCAAAAAAGGACATTCGTACATGAACTTTTCTCCGTTTTCAAGTGTTTTTTGTTTTTCTTTTTTTAATTCAGAGATTTTTTCGCGGATTGTTTTTTTGGAAGCTTCGTCCAGTTTCATAAACCCCGACATCAGATATTGCATTTCAAGCCTTGTAAAAGGATATTCTCCGCATTTGCAGCACAGCGAACAGCCTTCTTTGCAGTGGATGTAAGGCTTTTGCTGCTTAAAATATTTATCCAAATAAGAGCCCACTATTTCTAAATATTTTTCATATTTTTCAATCATATCTAATATTAAACAACAAAAGCAGCAAAATTTGTAATTATGCCTTGAGAATGTTATAACTAAGATAAGAGCGGAAGAAGAGTTATCTTTCGCAATCTTAGAAAGAAGGAATTATGGAAAAAAACAACGAAACACTACATGTGCTCAGGCACTCTACTTCACACATCATGGCACAAGCCGTTCAAGCCTTGTTTCCCGGTGCCAGACTTGCCATAGGACCTTCGACGGACACGGGGTTTTACTACGATTTTGACCTGACTGACGGGCATGCCTTCACAGAAGATGACCTGATAAAAATCGAAGAAAAAATGAAAGAAATAATCAAACAAAATCTCACATTCGAAAAATATTTTGTTGAAGATGTCGATGCTAAAATCGCCGAATTTAAAAAGCAGGGCGAAATTTATAAAGCAGAGCTTCTGGAAGAACACAGAAACGACAACCCCACCCTGTATTTAACCAAAAACAAAGACGGAAAAGTTTTGTTCAATGATCTTTGCGCAGGACCACACATTCCCTATTCGTCTTTTATCAAACCCAACGCTTTTAAACTTTTAAAAGTTGCAGGTGCTTACTGGCGAGGCAGTGAAAAAAACAAAATGCTTCAGCGGATTTATGCAACGGTATTCTGGACAAAAGAAGATTTAGCAGATTACTTAAATTTTTTAGAAGAAGCAGAAAAGCGCGATCACAGAAAATTAGGAACCGCACTCGACTTGTTTTCGACAAGAGAAGAAGTTGGCGGCGGACTTGTACTTTGGCATCCGAATTTAGCAGTCGTCAGAGAAGAAGTCGAGAATTATTGGAGAAATGAGCACAGAAAACGCGGCTATGTTATCGTAAACACCCCGCACATCGCAAAATCAAAATTATGGGATATTTCAGGCCACACAGGACATTACCGCGATAACATGTTTTTTATTCACGAAGACGATGAAGAATACGTCTTAAAACCAATGAATTGTCCTTTTCATATCATGATTTACCAGTCAAACAGATACTCTTACCGCTCGCTTCCTCTGCGTATGGCAGAGCTCGGTACTGTTTACAGGAAAGAAAAATCGGGAGCATTATCTGGATTAACCCGCGTACAGGGATTTACTCAAGATGATGCGCACGTGTTTTGCACTCCCGAACAGTTGGTGGAAGAAATAAATAAAATTATTGATTTTGTTGCAGATACAATGGCAATTTTTAATATGGAATTTGACGTTGAGCTTTCGACAAGACCGGAAGAAAATTATGTCGGAACGATTCAAAATTGGGATTTGGCAGAAGCCGGATTAAAAGAAGCCATGGATAAGCGCAAAATGAAATATGAGATTAACGAAGGCGACGGAGCTTTCTACGGTCCTAAAATTGATTTTAAAGTTAAAGACGCAATCGGAAGAACATGGCAGTGTGCTACAATCCAGCTTGATTTTAATTTGCCCGAAAGATTTGAGCTTAAATATCAGGACAAAGACGGTCAGCTGAAAACCCCCGTCATGCTTCACCGAGTAATTTTTGGCTCAATGGAAAGATTTCACGGACTTTTGATTGAGCACTACGCCGGTGCTTTCCCCACATGGCTTGCGCCGACACAGGTTTGTCTTGTTCCTATAAGCAACGAAAAACATGCCGATTTTGCACAAAAAATCTATGAAAAATTAAACAATGAAGGTATAAGAGTTAAGCTTGATGACCGCTCTGAGAGTATGAATTACAAAATAAGAGAAGCACTTCAAGATAAGAAAATTCCTTATGTGGCCGTTATCGGAGATAAAGAAATCGAAGCAAATTCGCTTGCAATCCGCGCCAGAGGCAAAGGTCAAATCGGAGTTTTTGAAATCGACGATTTTGTCAAAAAACTTTCGGAAGAAATTAAATCAAAAGGCAAGAAAATTGTAGAATAAAATAAAGACAAGAAACAAAAGGGCGGATTTTTCGAAGAAAAATCCGCCCTTTTGTTTCTTTTGTTTAATTACTTAACATCGTCTTTGATAATAATCAGATTATTGATTATTTTCATTGCGCAGGTAGGAAAAACAACTTCATTCAAGCCGTTTGCTATGCTTATTATGCTGCCTGCTTTAAGCACCACGTCTTCATTTTTGTATTGAAAAGTGTAATCATTTTTTCTGTCTGATCTTATCGTGATTTTATTATCCATATTCACTCCAATTTCTAATCGAATACGTAGCTTATGATAGAGGCTTCTCTTGCACGTTTAACTGCTTTTGCAACCATTCTTTGGTGCTCGGCGCAATTTCCCGTAATTCTGCGGGGAATAATTTTTCCTGCTTCATTCAAATATCTTTTTAATTTTGAAGCATCTTTGTAGTCGATAAAATCGATTTTATCCGCGCAAAAGCTGCAGTTTTTGTGCTTTTTTAAGTCTTTTAAATTTTCTCTTGCCATTTGTTTGTTTGCTCCTTGTTTTTGTTTATTACTTTATGTTTTGATGAAGAGTGAGCTGTGAGCTGTGGTGAGGATTTTAAATTCTGTTCACCGTTCACCGTTCACTGTTCACTTTAGAAAGGAATTTCGTCTTCGCCGATTAATTCATCTGAGAATTCTTCTTGGGCGAATTTGACTATTTCCTCGTTATTACTGTTTTTGACGGGTGCTGTTGCGCCCATTTTTTCAACGGTGTTGGCATCTATTTCATAGATTTTTCTCTCGGAACCGTCGTCCATTTTTGCCGTTGCGACTTCAAGTCTGCCTTCTACCAAAATCCTGTCGCCTTTATTTATTGATGAAGCAACTTCATCTAAGGACATTCTTTTGCACATAACCCTTATAAGCGTTTCTTCTTTTTCGCCTATGTCAAGTACAAATGCCCAAATAGCAACATTATTTGTGGTAAAACGTTTTTCGGGTGTTCTGTAAACAGTCCCTGTTACAACTGCTTTTGCAATAGTCATAAATCACATCCTTTTAGTATTTTAGATTGCCACGGGGTTTTCAACCCCTCGCAATGACACACTTTTAAGATTCGGCTTTGCCTCATCAAGAATTATGTAACTTGTGTTTTTGCCATTTCGACAAACATAATTCTCAAAACGTTTTCGTTAAGCTTAAGTTGTCTTTTAAATTCCTCTACTTTATCAGCCGGAATTGAAAGAACCTGCGTTGTAAAAAATCCGTCTCTGAATTTTTGGATATCGTAGGCAAGTTTTTTTCTGCCGATTTTATCGGTGCTTGAAACTTTTCCACCGAAGCTTTCTATTGTTTCTTGGATTTTTGCAATAACTTTATCAACTTCATCCAAGTCTAAATTCGGTTTAATTACCGTTAACAATTCATAATTTTTCAATTTTTCTGTCTCCTTTATATTTGGCTATAGTATAAAAATCTTATCATAAACAAAAATTTTACAACAGATATTCGGCTAGAAAACTGTATTGAGCAGGTCCGCTCATGAAAACATCAAAATCGGTATTGTCTGAAAAACCTTGCCACTCAATGGTTAGAGCCCCGCCAAGAAGATTAACTTTTACTTTGCCTTCTGTTAAGTTATTTAAAACAGCAGCCACAACTGTTGCACAAGCACCTGTTCCGCAGGCTAAAGTTATCCCGCATCCGCGTTCAAAAACTCTTAAATCGATTTCATTTTTTGAAATAATCTTTGCAAATTCCACATTGGTTTTTTCGGGGAAAAGTTCGTGCTTTTCAATTTCTGGTCCGTAAGTTTTTGCCAACTCCAAAAGGTCTTCATCTGTGTCAACAAAAATTACACAATGGGGATTACCCATTGATACAATGTTTGTTTCAAAAATTCTGCCTTTTATTTTGAGATTATTTTTAGTGCATTCACCTCTTGGTTTTGACATGTTAACTTTGACTTGCCCGTCTTCAAGAATTTCGGGGATGATTATTCCTGCAAGCGTGCTTACGCTGAATTTTTTGGAATTGACCAGTTTTCTGTCATAAACGTATTTTGCAAAACATCTTATGCCGTTTCCGCACATTTGTGCGGTAGAGCCGTCGGAGTTGTAGAAGAACCAACCTATGTCTGCATCTTTTGTGCAAAGAGCAGGAATAATCATGCCGTCTGCGCCTATGCCGAAATTTCTGTCACAGAGTTTTTTTGCCAACTCATCCATAGGTAAACCCGATTTTTCGTATTCGCAGTAATCCACGATTACAAAATCATTTCCAAGCCCTTGCATTTTGGTTACGTTAATTTTATTCATAAAATAATTTTAGCATAAAAACGATTGTTAAACAGCCTGTCTTGCACATTCTCTGTCAATTAAATAAGGCTTTCCTTTGTAAAGTCCAATCTGATCAAACCTGTTTGTTTGAAGATCTCTTGGGGTGTAGCCTGAAAATTTTATTTTATTTATTACATCAATAACATGCTCGGTGGTTAAGTTTGTTCTGTCGGCTTTCGGTTGAATGTAGTAATATACATCGCCAATCTTTCCGCTGTCTAAGACCGGCAAATCAAACAATGAGTTGTGAGGTCTTGTGGTAAGATTGTTGCTTAAAGCGATTTTAAGGACTTCTTGATTGTCCAATTCAAACGCTGCGGTTTTTGAACCTACTCCAATAATTCCTTTTATTTTTCTTCCTTTATAAAGTCCTGATTTTTCCAATTCTTGTATGAAGCTTTCAACCAAACCTTCGGGAATGTTGTGAATATGGTTTTTTTGTTTAATTTCTGTTATTTCTTTAAGGCCTTTTAGTAATTTGGGGGGCTTTTTAAAATTTACTAAATCTTGTGCACATCCCATTTTACTAAAAAAAGCTTCCAAATTTCCGAACGTTTTTTTAAATAAATCATCTGAAATTTTAACGATTTTAGGAGGTTTATTTTTAGAGAAAATATTTCTTACAAAATTTAGAACAGATTTTAAATTGAAATTTTTAATAACGGGTTGAGGGCTTGTTTTATTGCCTATAGATATTAAATCTGCGCTAACTTCAGATAAAATCGGTGCTTTTTTTGACACAGCAGGCAAGGCTTTTCTAAGACCGGTTGAACCTATTTTTAATACGCCGTTTATAATTCCCATTTAACACCAAAAATTCTACCTTATAGATATAAAGTAAAAATTTATAAAAAAATTGCTTAAAATTTAGTATGAATTTTTATTGAGTGCCTTTATCTGCTTTGCCTCTTTACTTTTTAGTGTGGTTATGATAAAAATATTGTGTTGCCGAAAAATCGCGGAGGAGTGCCAGAGCGGTTTATAGGAGCGGTCTTGAAAACCGTCGTACGTGACGAGCGTACCGTGGGTTCGAATCCCACCTCCTCCTAGTTAAAGAGCCCACCTTTAGGTGGGCTCTTTAACTAGGAGGGTGAGAACCCAAACGAAGCGAAGCTTTGTCAGTGGGTTCGAGCACTACGAAAAACAAGGAGAGGAACGAGCCGTAGTTTTACGGATGCAACCAGCTAAATTTCAAGGACAAAGTCCGTAGAAATTTGCGTGTTGCCACCTCCTTTTGATTTAAGTTGTCAAAAACAGAGTAGGTCCGATTCAAATTAGACTTAAAACATTATATCTATAAGTAATATTCCCATAAGATGTGTTATGCAAATATTTATTTCCAAGCTTTAATATGTGCTCCGGCAAATGCCCCGTCTATTTCTTCAAGATTGATTTTTGCAAGTTCGTTTTTGTCTTTGACTAACTCTTCAATAATAGCTTTTGAATAAATATGCATCGGCTCTATTTCAATATTTTTAAATCCGACATCTGACAATATTTGTTTATATTCATTAATTAAAATCGTTCCTGCAATACAACCTGCCCATAACTCTGCCTGCTTTTTAAGCTCGGGCGTAACTTCTCTTAAAGATACAACATCAGCTACCGCTAATCTTCCACCTTCTTTTATAACCCTGTAGGCTTCCGATAATGCTTTTTTCTTGTCTGAACTAAGGTTAATAACACAGTTTGAAATGACCGCATCTACTGAATTGTCGGCTAAAGGAATATTTTCTATATAGCCTTTGATAAATTCAACATTATCTGCTCCCATTTTTTCTTTATTTTTATTGGCAAGTTCAAGCATTTGATCAGTCATATCAAGCCCGTAAATTTTACCTGACTTCCCGACATATTTGGAAGACATCAAGACATCAATTCCTCCGCCGCTGCCCAAATCCAAGACGGTTTCGCCTTCTTTTAACTCGGCAAGTACCAAGGGGTTGGAGCAACCCAAAGACGCGTTAATAGCCTCTATCGGTAAATCGTCTAATTCTGCCCCGTCATATATTACAGAAGTTTTGCTTATTTCGTCGCAACAGGCACAACTGCTTGTATTTCCTTTGCTTACATCACTTGCAATATCACCGTAAAATTCTTTTACTTTTTCTCTAATATCAAATTCCATATTTAAACTCCTTTATACTTCCAAAAATTTACTTACTTGACTATATGACAAATTTATCATATAGTCAAGTGTTTTAACAGCGCAAATGAAATTTAATTTCCTGAATTTTCTTCAAACATTTTGTTCATGCAAACAAAAAATTCGCCCATACAACATATTTTTAAGCTGTAATACACATTCATTCCGTCTTTTCTGTCTTTTACAATCCCGTTGGATTTTAAAACCGCAAGACATTTTGAAACATTTGATTGTTCCTCACCCGTTAATTCGATAATTTCAGATACATTTTTTTCACCGCTTGCAAGCAAATCCACAATCAGTAATCTTGTCGGATTTGCCAGTGCTTTAATCATTTTTGTTTTCTTTTTATATAGTTCTTTATTCATTTTATGCCCTGAAATATTAAACAGTTGACTATATGACAATTATATCATATAGTGTTATTATGCTTCTGACAGGAGGATAATAACATGAAAAAAATCGAAATTCTAGGAGGCGGTTGCCAAAAATGCAATGATTTGGCAGAAAAAGTCAAAGCAGTGGCAGACTCAATGGGGATTGAATACGAACTGGAAAAAGTTACAGATATTACAAAAATCATAAATTACGGAGTGATAAAAACACCCGCACTTGTAGTTGACGGGGAAGTTAAAGTTTCAGGTGAAATCCCTTCTGTAGATGAGATAAAGGAGTTGCTATGAAAAAATTATTATTAATTCTAACAATTCTTTTAGGATTTTCAAATACTGTTTTTGCAGCTGATAAAGTAAATGTTTACTATTTTTACGGAAAGCCAAGATGTGTAACTTGCCAAAAGATTGAAAACTATACTAAACAAGCCGTTGAATCAATGAAAGACAAAGATGTTAATTACAAAAGCATTGATATGGAAAAGTCCGAAAACAGTTCAATGGTTAAAAAATATAATTTATTCACCAAATCTGTTGTTATTTCAAAGACTAAAAACGGCAAAGAACAATGGAAGAATCTTGACAAGGTTTGGTTGAAAGTCGGAAACGAACAAGATTTCAAAAATTATATAATTACGGAAACAAAAATTTTTAAGGGCTCAAAATAATGGTTATAGCAATACTTTCAGCACTATGGTTAGGAATACTGACAGCTATCAGCCCGTGTCCTTTGGCGACAAATATAGCTGCAATTTCTTTTATATCAAAAAATATTGAATGCCCTTACAGAACAGTCTGGGCAGGATTTTTGTACACATTAGGAAGAGTTTTGGCTTATGTAATTTTAGGTTTTATTGTTGTAGGCGGACTTTTGGCTGTTCCGAGCGTAGCAAACTTTCTTCAACATTCAATAACTAAATTTATCGGTCCTTTGTTAATTTTAATAGGTTTACTTTTGTTGAATGTAATTAAACTAAATTTTTCTTTTGGAGTAAAACACGAAAAAATCCAAGAGTTTGCCGCAACTTCAAATTTCTTGGGAGCATTTTTACTTGGTGTAATTTTTGCACTGTCTTTTTGCCCTGTATCTGCGGCTTTATTTTTCGGAAGTCTTACTTCTTTAGCGGTTGAATATCATTCAAGATTAATAATCCCGACAATGTACGGAATAGGAACAGGTTTGCCTGTCGTAATTTTTGCAATAGTAGTAGCATTTTCAATACATAAATTGGGAGAGATTTATAACAATATGGTTAAATTCGAGTTTTGGTTTAGGAGAATAACAGGCGGAATTTTTATAATTGCAGGTGTGTATTTTATAGTAATTCATTTTATGTAGAGAATAGGAGAACGATTATGACAGAAGAACTACCCGGATTTATAATGTGTATTTGTACCGGCAAATGCCCCGGATTTCAGGCAATGGACATATGGGATTTCATTAATCAGGTCAGGGTTGAATTACCCGTTGAATACGCTTTTATCCACCCGCAACTTTGCGAAGAAGACGGCGACAGATTTTTGGCGGATTTTTTAAAAGCCAACAGAAAAGTTGTTATAGCTGCCTGTGCTCCAAACATGCAAAGAAAAATGTTTAAGGATGCTTTCAAAGAGGCAGGGCTTGACTTGGAAAAAGATGCTGTAATGCTTGATATTCGTGATATGACCAACCAACAGGCAATGAAAAAAGTAGCAAAAGCACTAAGCGATATGGGCTTAGATGCAGATGAGGAGGATTACTAATGAGTAATAATGATGAGGATATGAAGATACTTCCACCCACGGGCGATACTTTTATGGGCGTCCCGAGAGACAAAATCGACTGGTGTCCGACGATTGACCCCAAAAAATGTAACGATTGTATGGAATGTTTAAAATTTTGTCCTCACAAAGTTTTTGATGTTGATGAAAACGCAAAACCTAAACTTATAGTAAAAAACCCGAAAAACTGCGTTGTTTTTTGTCGCGCGTGCAGTAAGACTTGCGGACCTGATGCAATATCTTTTCCAAGCAAGCCTGAAACAATCAAAAAAATAAAACAAACTCGAAAAGGACTTAATCAAATTGAGTAATTTGATTTTTCGCCTCGCCCCTTGAGGGAGAGGCCGACTTTCAGTACGAGCAATAGCTTGCGAGTATTAGAAAGTCGGGTGAGAGGTACTACAACCGTCATTCGCTTTTTACCCCTCACCCTGAATTTCAGACACTCATACTTCGTGCCAAAATTCATCCCTCTCCCCCAAGGGGCGAGGGTAAAGCAAAAAGGAGAAACTTAATGAATAAAAAATACGCAATATTGCCTTGTAACGGGCTGGATAAATCAGCAGGTTGTGTAGCCCGTGAAATAGCACTTCAAATAGCAGAACAAACAGGAAGCGAGATTATTTGCCCTGTTTTATATCAGGTCGCTGATGCCCGTTATAAAAAAATAACACAAGATAATCCGCTGTTAGTAATTGACGGTTGTCAGACTCGTTGCGCGAGTAAACTTGCTGCGGATAAAGGATTAAAAGTTACTAAAAAAATAACGGTTACAGAATATGCAAAAAATAACGGGATTGAATTATGCGAACCATTAAGAATTGACGATGCGGCAATTAACCTTGCAAAAACTCTTACAAAAGATGCTCTCAAAGAAACTTCATCAGCTGAAAATAAAGGTGAAACTTTCGCAATGCCGGAAGATATTCAATATTCAACCTACCAAAAAGACAAGTTTATTTTCAAAACCCCAACAGAAGGATTTTTGTTTAATGAAAATGATTGTTGGGCATACGTTATAGGCAATGTTGCAAGAGTCGGTGTTGCCGATTATGTTCAGCACAGCCTTTCGGACATTATCTTTTTCACCCCGCCGAATGTAGGTAACGAAGTAGAACAGTTTGAAGAACTGGGGCAAATTGAATCAGGAAAGGCGGTTTTTGAAGTGATTTCTCCTGTAAGCGGGAAAATAATAAGAGTTAACGAAGCGTTAATAAATGCACCCGAGTTAATCAACCAAGACCCATATGTTAAAGGATGGATTGCAGATATAGAGCTTTCAAATTTTGAAGAAGACAAAGAATTTTTACTCGATTATGAGGGCTATTTTAGTGTTTTAAAAAGAAAGGTGGATGAATATCATGTCAAAAAATAAGGTTAAAATAATCCCTTGCAGCGGGATGGGCAAAGCATTCGGACTTATCGCAAGAGAAAGCACTCTTGAGTCAATAAAAAAATGTCCCCAAGATGCCGAAACAGTTTGTCTGGCATACGTTGTGACAGGTGATGAAGAAGCAAAAAAACTTGTTGAAGGTCAAAAGTGTATTACAATTGACGGCTGCCCTGCAATGTGTTCTGCAAAAAACATTGAAATAGCAGGAGGAATTATAGAAGAAAAAATCAGAGTTGTTGATGTTTTCAGAAATCACAGAGGTGTAAACGCAGGCAGCGCGACAGAACTGACAGAAGACGGCTGGAAAATAGTTGATGAAATCGCCGAAGATGTGGCTAAGAAAATTAAGGGGGCTAAATAATGAATAAAAATAATACAAAAATAGGTGTTGTTTCTTGCAGCGGAGAAGACTGCCTCGGCGGAACCATATCAAGACTGGCAACCAGAAAAATGCTTGAACTCAGAGCCGACGAAACGGTTACAATTTGCCTCCCGTTGTATTTAGTAGGCGGAGAAGAGGAAAGAGGATTTGCAAACGAATATCCTACAATTTCTGTTGACGGATGCGATAAATATTGCGGTAAACGTGCTACAGAAAAATACAGCGGAAAAGTAAGCGCATCAATAAATGTCGGTGATATTATCGGAGAAGAAACTGCCAAATCAGCAGCACTTTCTTGCAGGGATTTGACAGATGTTCATAAAGCTATGGTTAAAAAAGTTTCCGATGTTATTCAAGAAAAATATGATGAAATCTTGAAAAAGTGAAAGGTGAAAGGTGAGAGGTGAGAAGAAAACTGTTCAACTATTCGACCTTTCAACTATTCAACTAATTAATGTTCTTTATCCAAAATGAGAATACAAATCCATATTTTAATCTGGCTCTTGAAGAATATCTTTTAAAAGAATTCGACCAGGATTGCTTTATGCTGTGGCAAAACGAACCCTGCGTTGTTGTTGGTAAAAATCAGAACGTTTTAAATGAAATTAATGAAGATTTTATCAGAAAAAATAATATCAAGGTTGCGCGCAGAATCTCAGGGGGCGGGGCGGTTTATCACGATTTAGGGAATTTAAATTTCACTTTTATCATAAACGATACAAGAAATGATTTGCGAAATTATCGTAAATTTACAACTCTGATTATTGAGGTTTTGGCAAAACTTGGGATAAAAGCAGAATTATCCGAGCGAAATGATTTAACAATTGAGGGTTTAAAATTTTCGGGCAATGCACAGTATAAAAACAAAAACAGGTTGCTGCACCACGGCACAATTCTTTTTTCGTCGAATTTAGATAATGTTAAAACTGCACTAAAAGTCGGTAAAAACAAGAGCGGAAGATGGGTTAAATCTTTTGCAAGCCCGATAACAAACATTCAAGACCATATTAGAACACATTTAAGTATCAATGAGTTAAAAACGTTTATTCAAAATCACTTTGAAGGCAACCAAAAAAATTATCACATTTATAACTTAACTTTGACAGA
>Ga0116170_10000390_pt1 | contig 46170 bp, 35 predicted proteins | sample AD_JPNHW1_MetaG_FD_89797 | JGI IMG/M metagenome (GOLD analysis project Ga0116170, IMG submission 89797) | Active sludge microbial communities of municipal wastewater-treating anaerobic digesters from Japan - AD_JPNHW1_MetaG | ecosystem: Engineered > Bioreactor > Anaerobic > Digestate | place... | reverse complement strand
TACCGCAAAGAGGTATACCAGTGCAACGAGAAGTACAAGGGCAGCAAACGGTGCTCAACCCCACACGTGACCGAAGACCAGATCAAGGCTGGGTTTCTCGTTGCGTTTAACAAACTGATGGAGAACCGCTCCGGTCTGATCGAGGACTGTCGCTTGGTGCAGGCCACACTTTGTGAGACTGTAACAATCGAAGCGGAGCTGGTGTCCTTGCGGCAAGATCTGGATGTGGTTTCTGTGCTTGCCCGAAAAGACATCGCGCAGACCGCTAAGGCGGCTGGTGATCCGGATTGTGGCAATGGCCACTTGGAACGTTTCCGACAAATCAATGAACAGATTACTCTGTTGGAAGCCGATAAGGCGAAACACCTTGCCAAAGCGAAGGCGCTTGACCGGTTTGTGCGAGAGGTGGTGAACAGACCATTGGTTCTGGAAGCCTTTGACGAAAAGCTGTGGCTGGCTGTGGTTGATCAGGTGACGGTCGGTTTAGACGGCGAAATGAGAGTTCGGTTCAGAAATGGGGCTGAGATCGAGTATTAAGGCTTACAAAAATTATGGGTCACTGTTTCTTGCAAGCTTTAGCCCGCTTTGTTCCTTGACGAATCTGACAGCCTTGGAATTAAGTATCAACCAGATCAGCGACATCTGTCCGCTCAGCAATATGAAGAATCTAACAGGATTGCGTTTAAATCGCAACCAAATCAGGGACATCCGTCCACTTAGTGAATTTTACCTAGTCTGTAAATCCGTAAAGGCCATTACGCGGCGTTTCCCTAGAAATCTTTCAAAATATTCAAGAAGATTTCTACAAGCACGGGATCAAATTGTGATCCGCTGCAACGCTTTATTTCTGCAACAGCCTGCTCCTGGGTCAAGGCCGCGCGGTAAGGACGGTCATTCGTCATGGCATCAAATGTATCCGCAATGGCCAGAATGCGGCACTCGACAGGAATGTCCTCCTCCTTCAGCCCCAAGGGATACCCGGTTCCGTCCCACCGCTCATGATGTTTTAATATGAGATGCGCAATATCCTTGATCTCCGTAGCCTCCAGCGCGATCCGCTCGCCAATGGACGAGTGGGTGCGCATAACCTTCCATTCAGCTTCGGTCAGAGGAGCCGGTTTTTTCAATATACTGTCAGGAATTCCGATCTTTCCAATATCGTGGAACTTAGTTAAAAGAATCAGACGGTCCATCCCGTCTTGGTGCAGGGAAAGGGTCTCGCCCATCAGGAGGGCCAACTCCTCCATGCGCATTACATGGCCTTCCACCACATAATCCTTTGCCTCCAGCGCCTTCATGAAGGCCTTCACAAAGGTGCTGCGGACACTTTCCTTTTTCAGGAGTTTGTTTTGGTACATGTTGTTGTCGGCCTCTTGGAACATTAACTCCATATTGACAACACCGCTGTTATGGTATGAATATCCGTATGCAAGGGAGAGCTCTTCATTTTTGTTTGAGACGTTATTTTGCTCCACCATCGCCGTCAGCCGGCTCAGCATGCGCTCTATCTCGTTTTCCCTTAACCCCTCAAGAATCACCCCGAACTCATCGCCGCCAATACGTGCTACATGCCCTTGCCCGCCGAATATCTCATAGATGATATCACCAGCAGCAACAATCACCCGGTCACCAATCAGATGCCCCAGGGTGTCGTTGATAAATTTCAGCCCATTCACATCAATGGAGATCATGGCGACGCTTTCACACATCCTGCCATTATATGCATTCATTTTTTCTTCGAAGCTTCTGCGGTTATACAGCTTTGTCAGGCTGTCCCGCTCCACCAATTCAATCAGCCTGTATTCTAGCGCTATGCGCTCCGTCATATTTCGGATCATTATCAGGATCTCATCCGTCTCGGATTTATGAAACCGGGCCTCAAAGTAATAAACCTGCTCCCCTTTGATCAGCTGAAATTCCTTGGTCGGAAAGCAGCCTATGCGGACTGCCTCTATCACGGCCTCCTGCAAGACTTTCATCATATCGGGATTTCCAAGAAATTCATCGGCCAGTGCGTTCTTTTTTTGCGCAGGAAGAGAGAAGGGAGCAATCACACCCCTCAAGTCACTCACTAAAAGAACATCCGGAATGGTAGAGAGCAGTGCCCTGTTCCGGGCATTGATCTGCTCCAGATTCGTAATTTTTTCCTGAAGTTCAGGATAATAATTTTTTCGAAAGGAATCCTCGCCCAAGCCAATAATGGCGTCTCGGGTAAAAGCTTTCCTATCCTTTTTTCTTGAGTATTCTTCCATAAACAGCTTTCACCTCTTTTTTGGTAAGGGACCTTGGGTTGGTTACAATACAAGGATCCGACAGCGCACCTTCTGCCAGCTTGTCAAGGATTTCATCATTCAAATCCTTGACAACCACGTATGCACCAATATCCAGGCTGCTGCGCAGCGCCCTGATGCGGCTGATCAGCGCTTCCTCCACCTCAGGAAAAGTCATTTCCTTAATATCTATTTTCATTTTGGATGCAATATCTCGATATTCTTCCTTAGCCGAATCAAAGTTCAGGGCAATCACGTGCTCCAGCAGGATGCTATTGCATTCGCCATGCGGCAAGTCCAACAACCCGCCGAGGCTATGAGCCATGGCATGAACAGCGCCAAGACTGGCATTGGAAAACGCAAGCCCTGCCTGCAGGGAACCAAGCATCATCTGATGCATGGTATTGATACTGCGTTCCGGCTCCACGGCAGCCTCGATGGAGGTGCTGATCAAATGAATTGCATCAAGTGCATGCACATCAGTCAAATGGGAATGGGCATTGGACACATAAGCTTCCATTGCGTGGGTCAACGCATCCATCCCTGTGCACGCAGTCAGATAGGGATCCATGGTCATCAGCAGCACCGGATCGACCAGCGCCACATCAGGGACCACCTTTTTGCTGATAATGGCCTTCTTGACCAGGTTTACCGTATCACAGATGATTGCAAACTGCGATACATCCGCAGAGGCACCTGCTGTCGTGGGAATGCAAATCAGCGGCGGACCGGGAAGGTTGATCTCATCTACCCCTTCGTAATCCAGGATTTCTCCACCATTTGTTGATACGATGCTGATCCCCTTTGCACAGTCAATGGGGCTGCCGCCGCCAACCGCAATGATCAGATCGCACTTTTCCGACAGAAATCGCTCCGCGCCCTGCATGACCTCATAGTCCCTTGGGTTTGAGGTGACATCATCAAAGATGATATAGCTCTTTACGTATTTTTTGATTTCTTCCAATATGCCCGCAAACCACGGCAATGTGAGCAGCATTTTGTCAGTGACGATCATGGGCCTTTTCGACGTAAAATGCGCAGTATACCTGCCCACCATCAGCCTCGCATCGACGCCGGTGATGATTTCAGGGGCTACAAACTTTCGAAGTTCCGTAGTAATGCTCATGGATCAAACACCTCCCATATTGAATTCCGTGCAGGCCTTTCCCAGAACACAAAGCACAAAAGAGGGCTTTGTTAAATATTTCAAAATCCAGTAATGTAAGTGATACCCAGACTCCACGTTTGCTAAAATCAATCGCAAGCCGTTGCCTAATTCGCAAACATTTCAGCAAATATGTGTCTAGGCATTAGAAAGGCTAAATTTAACATTCGTCTCAAACGTTCTTCCAAATTTAGTATAGCAGAGAAACGTAATGGTTACAAGAAAGGATAGGGAGTCCGTGAAAAAATTAAGTTCATTAGGACGACTGAATAGACATATGAAGTTTCCAACTTTGGTAGAATGGAGTCACAAAACACCAATGAAGGCCGAATGTGATTCTGAGATGGCATTTCTATTACTTGTTTAACGTGAGTTGTCAACTGCTGGACATTCGTGACTCAAACGCGTATTGACTAATGAAACCCTGCAGGCAATGAATCGTCAAATATTAGCCCAAAAGGGGTGCAAATTTGACGATTCCCTATCTTACAACGATTCCTCTTTGCTCGTGCCAAAATGAACAGGGTGTTCGAGTCCCGTCATCTCCATAAATCGCCCTATTCATCTGACAGAGATTGATACAGCTAGCACATGTAACCGCTGGAAAAGCCCCAGAAACACTAGGGTTTTGCGATATAACGAATACCACCTACCGACAAGATTTCTCTTATCAATAGGTGGTATCAGTTATGGTGCCGAAGGCGGGACTTGAACCCGCACGGTATCGCTACCAACGGATTTTGAGTCCGTTTTGTATTTTAATTTTGATTTTATGTTGTATCATAAGGCTTTGAATGCTTAACAGAATTGTAATAGTGAAAATTACGTGAAGGATTGATATATATAGCGAGAACTGATATACTTGCTTTACAAGTATTTAGGAGGTTTGAACTATGTCCCGTCACGAGATAAAGGAAGGCATAACGATTAAGCAGGAAGTAGTTTCGGCAGCACCTAACGAACTTACACAACAGCAACTTGATAAAAACCTAAAGAGATTCCATACTTTCCAGCGTGGTCTGTTTGGTGAAAATCACGAAGCCGGTTCAGTTGTGTTAAAACATAGAGTAACAAGAGAAGATAACTTGATTAGACTTAAAAAAGAATTTTTACTATCAAGGCAAGGTAAGCACGATGCAGATAAGACATTAAAGGCTTATGAGTGTAATTTTAACCGTATATATGACTTTATAGGTTTCAATTATCTTCGTCAAGGTATGGAACAAGTAGATGATGCTATTGATAGAGAGATAGGAACAAAACGGGATATTGGCGCAAGTATGCCAATATATATCTTAGAGTCAGAGAATTTTTCTTCTTACTATCACGACTACCTATCGAATACAAGTCACTTAGCCGAACAAACAATACTATCTGCAATGCGTCATTATCGTGCTATTATCTATTTTGCACAAGAAGAAGGATTGATTAAACCATTTGATATAAAGATTAAGGAGATAGCGCCGCCTATTAAAGATACTTTTTCTAAATATGAACTTGAGCAGATTGTTAAAAAACCTAAGAAAGAAAGTTTTATTGATTATCGTTGCTGGGTTATGATTAAATATCTTATGGCAACTGGTAACAGAGTTAGTTCAATGCTTGCTTTAGATGTCAAAGACATAGATTTTGAAGATGGTGGCATTACCGTCAATATACAAAAGAATAAGAAACCGAAACTAATGCCACTCCATCCCGACTTGCGCAAAGTGCTCAAAGAGTTTATCAATTATTATCGTTGTGATAAAGATGGGGATCCTTATTATAACGAACCGTTGTTTTGCAATGCTTATGGCGCAAGACTTGCTTATAATAGTGCAAGGGATGCAATGGAAGATTACTTTTGTTCCCGTGGTGTTGTCTGGGAAGGCTTTCATAAGTTTAGGCATAGCTACGCCGCAAACTGGATAAGGGATGGTGGCAATCCCTTTATGCTAAAAGAACAACTTGGACATTCCACTCTTGCGATGACCAATAGATATGCTAATATCTATGGGATGGCAACGAAGCAGGAGTCCGAAGAACATAGCCTTATCAGTAAAGTGAGAGAGAAAGCAGGGCGTAAACAAATAAAAATAAGGAAGGGATAATCCCTTCCTCTTTGTATGGTGCCGAAAGCCGGACTCGAACCGGCACGGTTTTCACCGCTTGATTTTGAGTCAAGTGCGTCTGCCATTCCGCCACTCCGGCAACGAAAAGCATTATACCATCTGATAAAAACTAAGTCAAGCCCCTTATGACATATAGTCATAAGGGGCGCTAACATTCATTACTTCTTCAACTGGGCAAAGGCTTTAGCAAACTTATCTGCCATTTCCTTCTCTTTCTTCGCTTGCTTCCTTTTACGTTGTTCCTCCGCCGATTGCTTACCTTTAACTTTATAACCGAGGAATTTCTTTGCATATTCGCTACGGATAGCGGGCATAGGCTTATAGACAAGCGTTGTCGTTCCATCTGCCTTTACGCGTTTAATCTTCTTCTTGCTTTCCTCTTGGAGCCATATAAGGCCATCTTCGTCTTTACGCTCGACCGCGTCCGTAATTAGATTATCAAGAGTAGTTTTGCGATATTCTTCAACTTCGTTAGGATTAAGTGCCATTGATTAACCCTCCTTGATTTTAATAGATTTGCTATTGGATAGGATGATTATAGACCTATGATAGCAAAGCGTCAATAGCACGTTCGTTATTCCTTGGATTTGCGAACATGATAAAAAAGCGTCAAAAGCGCGTCCGTTAATATCGAATAGTAATATGCGAATATTCGCATTATGATATTGACATTTACGAACACCTTTGGTATAATAACACTTGTAAGAACGAAGGAGGTTAGAACGATGGCGAAGGTAAAATACATCCGCGTTTCAACGATTCATCAGAACACCGATAGGCAGGAGCAGAATAGCAAGGATTTTGATAAGATTTTTATTGATAAAGCCAGCGGAAAGAATACAGATAGGCCAGAGTTTATAAAGATGATGGAGTATATACGCGAAGGTGATACGGTTGTCTTTGAAAGTTTTTCCCGCATAAGCAGAAGCCTTCCCGATTTGTTAAACATTTTAGGTGAGTTTGATCGTAAAGGCGTTTGCTTTATCAGTGAGAAAGAGCAGATAAGCACAGAGGGAGCAACAGGGCGTTTGGTTGTGGCTGTATTGGGGGCTATTAGCGCGTATGAACGCGAAATAAACGCCGAGCGCAGGGAATACGGTTACAAGAAAGCCCTTGATAAAGGTATTGTAGGCCGACCCAGCGCAGAAAAAACGCAAGCCTTTGAAATCGCTTTAGCGGAATGGAAAGCAGGAAAGATTACAGCGACAGAGGCTATCAAACGCTCACAAATGGGCAGAACAACATTCTATAAGTTGGCAAAGGAAGGGGCATAAAAACCCCTTCCAGCCAACGTGAAAGCGTGATATACTATGTTTTGTAAGTTAAGCCAGCGAGAGATAGACGCAAATGAGTGCGAAGCAATACAGCAGTCACACGGGGATGAGTGCATAGATTGTCCATTCTTCATCCCCTTTATAATGCACTTGATAAATGATAACGAAGTTCAATAAGCAGGAGGATAATAGAAAAATGGCAAAAAACGCAGATTTGAATAAGGCAAGCGTAGCAAAGAAAGACGAGTTTTATACGCAGCTAACAGACATAGAGAAAGAAATGCGATATTACACGGAGCATTTCAAGGGGAAAACAATCTTTTGTAATTGCGACGACCCAGAAACCAGCAATTTTTGGCTCTACTTTGAGTTGAACTTTGAGAAGCTTGGTATTAAAAAGCTGATAGCAACGCATTATGAAACAGATAAGCCGTCATATAAGCTGGAATTGATGGCTGATATAGATGGTGATGGTAAAGTAAGTAAGCGCGACATTATCCGTACAACGTTAAAACAAAACGGGGACTTTAGAAGCCCTGAATGTATAGACATTCTTAAAGAAGCCGATATAGTGATAACAAATCCTCCGTTTTCGCTTTTCCGTGAGTTTGTTGCTACATTGATGGAATATAATAAGAAGTTTATTATAATTGGCAATATGAATGCTTTACATTATAAGGAGATATTTCCGCTTATACAAGATAACAAGATGTGGCTTGGTATCAGTATTCGTAACGGAGATAGAGAATTTAGAGTTCCAGACAGTTATCATATAACAGCAGTAGGATTTAGAATAGGCGAAAATGGTGAAAAGTATATTCGTGTAAAAGGTGTTAGATGGTATACTAATTTAGAAACAAAGCATAGGCATGAATATATGATACTATATAAAACATATACACCGGACGCATATCCAACATATACTAATTTCGATGCTATTGATGTAGATAAAGTAGCAGATGTACCGATTGATTATTATGGTATAATGGGTGTTCCAGATACCTTCATTCAAGAGTATAATCCCGAACAATTTGAAATAATAGGCTTGGGTTGTGGAGATATGGCTAAAACGATAGGAATTAAGAAAAACCACAGAGGGAGAACAGATTTAGCTTACTTGTTTGATGGTGTACCTAAATGCCCTTATTCAAGAATACTAATAAGGCGAAAGGATAAAGCAAATGAAGATTGAACTTAAAGAGATACCAATAGCCGAAGTTGCAAAAGGTTACGTTGATAGTGCAGATGAAGGTGTGATGGCATACGAAGGTAAGCTAAACGTTAGACCTGCCTATCAGCGTGAGTTTATTTACAAGGATAAGCAAAGGGACGAAGTGATAAACACTATCCGTAAAGCGTTCCCTTTGAACGTGATGTATTGGGTAGTCAACGAAAGCGGCGGTTATGAAGTATTAGACGGGCAACAAAGAACGATTAGCTTTTGCCAATATATAAACGGGGATTACTCAATCAACTATCAGTATTTTCACAATTTGGAGAAGGACGAACAACAGCAGATATTGGACTATAAATTGATGGTTTACATTTGTGAAGGTTCTGACAAGGAAAAGCTGGATTGGTTTAAGATCATCAACATAGCGGGCGAGAAACTAACAGATCAGGAGTTAAGGAACGCCATCTATACAGGTGAATGGCTCACAGACGCGAAGCGGCATTTTAGCAAAAACGGTTGTCCTGCCTATATGCTTTACAAGGACTGTTTCAACGGCTCAGCAATAAGACAAGACTATTTGGAAGCAGCAATAAGCTGGATAGCGGCAAAGGATGGGAAAGCCATTGAGGAATATATGGCAATCCATCAACATGATAAGAACGCTAACGAATTATGGCTATACACGCAAAGTGTGATGAATTGGGTTAAGGCTGTATTCCCCCATTATCGCAGAGAAATGAAGGGCATTGATTGGGGGTTGCTCTTTAATGAGTTTGGTTCAAAGAACTATGATACACAGGCATTTGAGAAGGAAATCGTTAGGCTGATGAGCGATGACGATGTATCGGCAAAGAATGGCATTTATGCGTATTTACTTGATGGTAGAGAAAAGCATTTAAGCATAAGAGCATTTACACAGACAATGAAAAGCGCGGCATACGAACGGCAGAAAGGTATTTGCCCTAATTGCCATAAACACTTTGAGTTGGAAGGCATGGAAGCTGACCATATTACACCGTGGCATACAGGAGGAAAGACAACGAGCGATAATTGTCAGATGCTTTGTAAGGAATGCAATAGGCGGAAATCTGGTATATGACTTGATAGGGGCTAAAGATAGCCCCTATTTTTTCTATTTGCGGAGGAGTAATAGAACAATACCGATATTCCGACCATATGCGGCGGAGGGATAAAAACTACCATTAACTAATCCTCAACCAATAGAATAGATTAACGGGGGGGTATATTACGGGATATTCCAAAATTGAAAACGTAAAGCGGGTTGTATATGGCCTATGCTCCCACCAAATGACGCGGCGATTTGAAAAGACGGTAAAATTTTGATAGAATATAGGTAGGACAAAAGTAGTAAATAATATTATTCTGTTTTACAGAATATATAGAGGGCATAGCCCTAAAAAGAAAAGTGAGGGATTTTTGACATGAAACAAATTCGGGACAAGATATTTTCAATACGATTCTCTTAGCAAGAATTGGAATACATCCAATACAAAGCGGATGTATTGGGCGTATCATCAGGGGCTTATATTCGACTATTGGTTAATAGGGATAGGGAGGAATAGATAGATGGGAAGGTATGATTACGTAATAAACGAGGAGTGTTTAAGCGTATGTCTTTCGAAATTACACAACAGAGTTTATGACGAAGCGATAGCTAAGACAATACGTGAGCAAGACCAAAAAGAAATTATCGAACGTGCTAAACAGGAAGCTTTAGCCGCGTTGAATTTATAGATACATAATGATGCAAGCTCTACTATCAAAGAAATTGGCAAAGACATATAGAACATGCTCAAAGGAAATAAATTTTAAATTACGGTTAAAGACGGAAGGGACGGGTTATTATGGCGGTTGCAAATTAGAGGACGGTTATAATAAGAAGTCCGCACAAGTTAGAAAAGCAATTTATAGGGGTATACAAAGATGATTTATAGGCGGCAAGCAAAGATTTAACAGGAAAAGAATTGGTCGTGTATTTAGATTTATGCGGTAACATGGATGGATACAAAATAGAATTCAGTCCGGCTTACTTTCATGAGTATTATGGCATTAGTAAAGACACAGCAAGAAACGCATTTGATAAGCTACTTTCTTTAGGATATATAACGAAAGAAAATTCAACGTACTATTTTAACAGAACGCGAAACGCTATATGATTTTTTCATATAGCGTTTCGTTTTTATAGGGAAAATCCATATAGGGTATATGTAATATTCATAGAGAAATAAATAATAAATAGCCTGCCTTACGGCAGGCTTCATTAAATATAGCGCGGCTTACGCCGCGCGTACCAAAAGGAGAAAATAGAAATGGCTTACGAGTTTAGAGAAGGTGAAGAATTGGCTATCAAATGTCTAAAGGCAAAAGGTTATGACATAATAGATAGACGTAACAATCCGCTCTATTGGAAAATGGATATTGATTTTACTGTTTTATATGGTAAGGACATAATAGAAGTAGAGATAAAATGGGATTAGAAGATGAACAATACATGTTCGTTCTTTTTTGAATTGATGACAGATGTGAGATTGAACAAGGTTGGATGGGCAACCTATACACAAAGTGACTATATCTTCTATGGTGATAGCCAAAGCAAAAGATTCTACGTGTTTAAGACAAGTGAAATGCGTGAATATTTGCAAGCGCATGATGCAGAGTATGAAACCCGCATAGCAACCGATTATAACAGGGACGGTACAATCCGCAAACAATCATTAGGGGCTATTGTGCCAATAGAGCTATTTTGCAAGTCAGTAAGCGTTTAGGAAATTGACATAGAGCAACGATTACAGGGAAATAGCGTTTAAGGCACGTAGAAGCCGCTTTAAGCGTGTTTGGCGAGGATGGGCTGTACTAACTTGTCGAAGGGTAAAACAACCACCTGCGGGCGATTATAGAGCTAAGAAAGCGGGGGATAGAAAAATTTATTTTTCTTATAAATTACGTAACGGACTACGATATATTTGAAACGTGTAAGACTGATTACAAATATTTAATAAATAAAAATATATGAGACGTCATCTCATATATATGTTAATATATTTGTAATAAACGCTTGTTCTGGCATATAGTATTTTGAGTCCGTCACGTCTGCCATTCCATCACTTCGGCTGAAACAAAAAAATTATATCATTAAACCGTTTTTTTTTCAATAGTAAAGTTCCCATAAGTTATATAAAGTAGTGTTCGGGCATCAATGATAAGCGAAAGAATTAGCGGGGAAATCGGCGACAGTCTGATCCGGGGAATGGAAGTTCAAGCAAACCTTGATCCGCGAATTACTCCAAACATTGTAGGAAGCCGTTTGGGTTTGTGTGTCATCCAGGGTTTCGAAATGTCGGCGCTTGTAGAAGCGTTGAGTGTCCAGTCCGTGTTGACGTTCGACCCGCCAGTTGTGCTCTAAAGTACCCACACAAATGTGTCGATAAAGAATTCCCAGTTCCTTGTGCGTCAGCTCAAAGCAGCTCTCTTCCCGGCACTTCTGACCGTTCAGAGCATCGGTGAACTCATGGCCGTTGTCGGTTTAAACCTCTTTCATCCGGAACGGCGCAACCTGAACGGCATGACGTAGAAACTGTGCCGAGGCATAATCAGTGTGTTCCGCAAAGATCTCCCGATAACACCAGCGGGAGTACTCATCTGCCATCTTGTTGCTTTCTCGATCTCAAATCCTGATAGAAGAATCGTTAAAACTGCAACAGTCGCTGTGCCTTCATTGACCGTCCCGTCCGGCCAGTGCCTTCCCTTCAAATCAGCACAGCATCGTTAGCTTGTACTCGTTTGCATTAGCGCCATAGCGGCAGCGTGCTAACCCGATGCCATCCTTTGGGTTACCCTGATCGGGAGCGTCAACCCACGCATTCCCCCAAATGCGGAAATGTGTGCGTTGATGTCAGCACCGTCCTCCAAAGCGTCCCCACTCCCCCACCCCCGCAATTCGTTGGTATCGCTTCGGTTTGCTTCTTGCTGGCCTTCGCCCTTCATAAACGCAGCGCATGTACTTGTCCAAGACGTTACTACGGTTCTTCCCAGATGGATCTTACCCTTTGACAGCGCCGGCTGTGATCCCGTCGATGATATTCCGCTGCAGGAAGCAATATAGGATGATAATCGGAACAATCACATACACAATGCAGGTGCAAATCAGGGTCCAGTCGCTTGTGTATTGCCCAAAAAAATCATAGATTTTTAGCGGCAGGGTTTTCAGTTCGGTTCTGGTAAGCATAATCTGCGGGAGGTAGAAATCGTTCCAAGCCGTCAGGCCACAAATCACAATCAGCGTTGATACCACCGGCTGCATCAGGGGGAGGATCAGCCGGGAGTATATCACAAAATGCGTCGCGCCATCGATCATCGCCGATTCGGATATCTGATAGGGTATCGTTTTCATAAAGCTGGTCATCATAAACACAACCATGGGAATACCGATCGCGGCATACAGTATCATCATCCCGCCATAGGTGTTAAGCAGACCAAGGTTTTTGTAAATAATGTACACGGGGATCGTGATGGTTTGCACCGGAAAAATCATCGGGATCAGAAAGAACGCCGAGTAGAAACCGGCCCGCTTAAAAGTCATTTTGGTAATGGCGTAGGATGCAAGGGTTCCCACAAACAGTTCAATCACCAACGAACCGGCAGTGATGATGAAGCTGTTCATAAAGGAACGCACAATGGAGGAACGCTGAAACACCGTCACATAATTCTGTAAACTTAGCGTATGGGGCAGGCGAAGGGGGTATTTCATAAAATCGCTATGCGTTTTAAAAGAGACCATCAGCAGGGTTAAAAACGGAATGAGCGCGATCAGGGATAGCACAATCAATATGCCATATTGAAACACTGAGTAGGCGCTCCATCTTCTTCTGCGCTTTGCGTTCAGCTGAGCGGGCCGCATTTCCTTGGCCATGCTAGTCATAATACAGCATCCTCCCTACCTCGCATGATTTTCATCTGTATCAGGGATACAATCAGCACAAACACGAACAGGGTCAGCGAAACTGCCGTCCCGTATCCCATCCGGCTGTACACAAATGCGCTGGAGTACACATTGATGGCAAGCGATTCTGTGGCATGTCCGGGGCCGCCGCCTGTCATAATAAAGGGCAGGTCATAAATCTTGAGCGTGCCAATGGTGGATAGAACAATGTTGATGGTCAGGGAAGGCGCCATCAGCGGCAAAGTAATCTTCCAAAACTTCTGGCTTCTCCCTACCCCATCAATGGCCCCCGCTTCATACAGGGATTTATCGATGGATAGAATGCCGGCCAGATAGATCACCATGCTCTGCCCAAGCCACTGCCAAACGTTCACCAAAGAAATGGTATGGATGGCAACGTGCGAATCCGCGAGCCACAAAACCTTGGAGAGCCGATCCAAACCCAACGCGGATAAAACGCCGGGCAACAGCCCGCTGACAGGGTCCAGCATCAAATTCCAGATGAAGCCGATGGCCACTGTGCAAATGACGGACGGAAGAAACAGCACTGCGCGGAAGAAGTTTCGCCCGCGAAACTGATCCTGAAGGAGCACCGCAAAAAAGATACCCAGCACATTTTGGATAATCACGATTTCAATAAAATAAATCAGGTTGTTTTTTAAAACATCCTGCAATTCTTTCGTCTGAAAGATCTCTAAATAATTCCGAATGCCGATGAAATCAAAATCCCGGGAAATGCCGTTCCAGTTCGTCAGGGAAATAACAATGCTGAAAATAAAGGGAATCAGGTAGATAAACAGCACCAGTAAAACCGCAGGCAAAAGAAAAAAGTAGGGCTCCAGTCGTTTCTGTTTCATAACGCACCTCTTACACTGTGGAAACCGCGTTTGCAGGTTTTTCATCATCGGAGAACTGTAAAACGCTCGCACAGATGGTTTTCTACCGCTATTGCACAAGAGAAGGGTGAGCCGTGGTTTGTTGTCCACGGCTCACTCGCGCCGAGTCGCTTACTCCTTCTTATCCTGCGCTGCCTGCAAAGCGGCCGCCATATCCGCGGCGGTCGTATCGCCGCTGTACAAAAGCTGCATTTGTTTAAAGAATTCAGACTGCGCTCCGGAATACATCTGGTCATAGTAGAACGGCAGGGAATCCTCCGACAGGAGATCGGTCCACATGGCCAGCGCTTTGTTCGCCACGCCCTGTACCGGCGTCATGTTGGCCATCGTGTCCGCAAAATACTGCGCGCCTTCCGCGCTGGAAATGTAGCTCAGGAAAAGCTTGGCGGCGTCCTTATGCTGGCTGGACGCAACAATCGCCTGATACTGCCCCACTTCGGCCGCGCCGTAATGGGCTTCGCCTGCTTTGTTGGTCGGCAACGGGAAAACGCCGACTTCAAATTCCGGCTCCGCCAGATTGATCGGGCCCATAATCCACTCGCCGTGCGTCATCATGGCCGCCTTTTCGGTGGCAAAGTAAGTCGTCGCCTGATCGTATGTGAGCCCGGCGGCCTCTTTGGAAACAGCATTGCTGGAGAAGAAATCCTGCATTTCCTGCAAAGCCGCAACCACATCCGCATCCGTATAGCTGGCGGTTCCTTCATTGATATTCTTAAACAGGTCCGGATGCTGCGCATACAGGTCCTGCATGAAAATCATGGCTTCCTGCCCGGTAGTCCACGTATCTTTGATGCCTTGAACGGTCGGCGTAACCCCGGTGGCCGCGATTGTGTCGCAAAGCTTCAGATACTCTTCACGGTTGGTCGGGACAGTCCAACCGTTTTTATCAAACATGGTTTTGTTGTACACAACGCCAACCACGTCTTCCGCAAAGGGAATGCCGTACACTTTGCCGTTGGACGTTACGGCATCCAGCGCGGCAGCGTTATAGGCGGAAAGGAAATCCGACCCAGTGATGTCTTCCAGATAGCCGGCGTCGATATACTGCTGATAATCGCTGGGTTTGATGGTCGTAACATCGATGCCGTCCCCGGCCAGCAGTTTAATGGACTGCGTTTCCGAGTACTCGCCGCCGGTGTTGGAGCCCATCTGGAAATCAACCGTGATCCAAGGATATTTCGCCTCGAAACCGTCGATCATATTCTGAGGATATGCGCCATCCGCGGATTGCACCCATGTGTAATACGTGATGGTAACGGGCGTCTGATCCGCTTCGGCACAGGCCGTGGTCAGCGCGGCGCCGCAGCCCACCAGCAGGCTGGTTGTCAGCGCAGCTGAAAGGAATTTGGAAATGATCCCTTTTTTCATCAGGTATCCCTCCTTGTGATTTGTGTGCGGGTATGTTTGTTGAACTATAAAACGGCCGTTTCTTATAATTCGATTTATTATATAATGGACACGGGGGAAGCCCGTGACGAAAATTTTGTCTGAAAATTAGCATTTCCTTGCTTATTTCTTATTTCGGTTGCTGGGCAGCGAGCCTGTATACTTTTTATAAACCCGGGTGAAATAATTAGGGTCAGGGTAGCCGACTTTCACGGCGACATCCGCGATTTTCAAATCAGAATTATTAAGCAGGTACTGGGCTTGCTCCATGCGAACCTGCATGGTATACTGACTGATGGTTTGCCCCTTGAGTTGCCTGAACGTACGGCTCAGGTAGGAGGGCGAAATGTAGAAAAGCCCAGCGATTTCCTCAAGGGAAATGTCCTGATCCATATTTTTCTGAATCAGATTCGCCACCTGTTCGCACAGGGCGATCCGTTCGCTATCGGCGCGTATGCTTGCCTTGCAATATTCCGCAATGGCTGTTTCCGCTTTATCCAGCACTTCTTCAACGGAAAAAAAGATCAAGTCCGTCGTATGCAGATTGATTTCGTATTCAAGCTTTTTAAACACGGAATAATGAATGTATTCATCGGACTGCACCACCAGCAGCATATGGAAAATGACGCTGGTTAGGGCCTGAAAACTGATTCGTTCCTGAAGCGCGTCGGCGGCCCGTCGGCGCAGGGTTTGGATTATCTTATCCGCCTGGCCGGCCAAAGCGAGCACGCTGATTTTTTTATCATCCAAATCGTCACCCTTGCCATCCGCTGCCCGGCGCGAATAGGTCAGGTCGTCGGCGGCGGTGTGTAAAGCGCGCTGATACATGGTAATCATGCTATCGTCCGGGTTTCTGCCGGCAAAGCCCCACAACGCTTCGCCCGTCACCAGAGTACGCATGGCCGATAATGAGGCGGCGTTCATTGGGGCGCTCATCTCAAAGCAGAACAGTGAAGGATGGACTTCATCCAGATAAAGCCCGGGAACGGAACGGTACCGTTTTTGAATTTCCGCAATCGGGTAGGGTTCTTTGGTTTTCAATACCGCCAGCACGGTCGGCGTTTCTCCGCCGATTTTCTCCTGGATTCCTGACGCGTTTTTCCGTTCGGACGCGGTCATGACCGCCGCGTTCAGTTCATCCGGATCGATTGGTTTGAGCAGGTAGTTCACGCTTCCGGCCTTGATGGCCTCCTTGGCATAGCTGAACTCATTATAGGCGCTCACAACTATCGTCTGCATTTCGGCATGGTTCTTCTGGATGTGCTGCAAGAGGAAAATTCCGTCTTTTCCGGGCATGCGGATGTCGGTAATCACAAGGTCCGGCAATTGATCCGCCATCAGCTGCAACGCCTCGTCCCCGTCCTGCGCCTTCCCAACCAGTACGCCGTCGCAACGGTCCCAGTCGATCATTTTACAGATGCCTTCCAGGATCAGCGGATTATCTTCCACGACAAGTATTTTGAACATCTGGTTCCCTCTCTGCAAGCATTCGCTACGGTCGTTCCGGAATATGAAGGGTAAACGTTGTTCCGGCCCCTTCCGCGGAAATCACGCTGATTCCCGCGGTTTCGCCAAAGAGCAGCTTTAGCCGCAGGTTCACATTGAGGATGCCAATTTTTCTGGTTTTGGTCTGTTGCAGCAAAAGTTCGTCGCTTGAGGCGGAAAGCATTTTCGTGATTTCCGCCAGATCGTCCGCCTTCATCCCGCTCCCGTTATCCTGAATGTTCACTGTGAGGACGCTGTCATCCATGCTGGCCTCAATCAGGATCAGCCCATCCGATTTTTTCTGGTGTACGCCATGGTGTATCGCATTTTCCACCAGGGGTTGCAGCATGAATTTCACTACCGAATGGCTCAGGCATTCCGGCGGAATTTGATACTCAATGCGAAACCGATCCTGATAATTGATAGCCTGCAAGGTAAAGTAATTGCGCACGTGGTTCAATTCATCCTGAAAGGTGACAACGTTGGAGGTATACTGCATGTTGTACTGAAAAATCTTCGCAAGGCTCAGGATCATTCTGGAAATGTCCTGCATCCCATGAATTTGCGCCATGCAGTTGATGGAATCCAGCGAGTTATACAGAAAATGGGGCGCGATTTGCGTTTGAAGCGCTTTAAACTCCGCGTCCTTTTGCGCCAGAACCAGTTCCCGTTCTTTTTCAACATGACTTTGAATTTCCACCTGCATGGTGTTATAGTACATCGCCAGCCGGTTCACTTCCCGAAAGGAGTCCGTTGTGGGCACAATTTCATTGTACTGCCGATCCCTCGCGCTGCTCATGGCTTCTTCAAGACGTTCCAAAGGCTTTGAGATCATGCGGGCGATGGCGACCGCCAGTACCATCAGCACCGCAGAGGCAATAAGCCCAATAATAACGTACAGTTTGGACATGCCGGACATTCGGTCGCTGATGAGCGTATTATCCGGGATAATCACATAGCTCCAGTCAAAATAGGAGCTTTTCAGCAGCAGCGGCGCGGAGTTTTCCCGTGAAAACTGGCTGTTTTGATAGGCGTCCGTCTGGGCATAGGGAATGAGTATATTGTTGTGATCGCTGCTGTTATATATGGCCGTGCCGTCCGGAAGCGTTATCAGAATAGCGCCGTGTTCCAGCGTCTGGCTTTGGCCGATAACGCCCGCAAAGTTGCGATATTTCAAATCGACAATCAGGTACCCGATGGTGGACCCATCCCGCAGGTTTTTGAGTACCCGCCCGACCGAAAACGCCTTCAGGTTATTGGTCAAATCGTTGGAGGACAACCGAACGCCCAAAATCTGAAACCGTCCGTCGCCGTTTTGAAGTTTTTGAATGATCTCATCATCCGTCGGCGTTTCATTGGCGATGTTTTCAACGATGGTGGAAATATAACGCTGACTTTTCTGCCCGTAAATCTTGATGGAACCGATATCGGTTCTATATTTGTAAATATTGTCCGCCTCCTCACGGAAACGGATGGAATCTAGCGTCAGGTTGGTTAACGACGGATCTTCCAAAAGAATGTTCTGCAACGTGCTGGAGGCAAAAAGCTCCAGAGATTCGTTGCGAAGCTGAGCAAAATAGATGTCTAGGTTACGGTCAATGCCCTGCGCCACCGCTGTGTAGGTCACATTGAAATCATCCCGGATTTCCTTTGAAATCGAACGGTATGAGTATAGGAGTAAAAACAGAATGGGAATCAGCGTCACAAATACAAAGGCGAGTATAATGGTTCCGGAAATGCTTTTCCCCACATCATGCTTGCTATGCTTATCTCTGTTCATCATATTATTCCTCAGAGTGTAGTGTATAGGCGCACTTTTGAATTGTCAATAGCGGATCAGGTGAAGCGTCCGGCGGCAGGGTCGGCAAGTTGAAGGGCTGCCCGCCGGACGTGGCAGGAAACCATAATGATGTTTGATGTGCATTGAATCTCAGAATTGAACGCCAAGCTGTCCGCAAGGCTATCGGATGGCAATACTACGCATTTCATGACCGTCATCAGCATTGCTGGGAATCTTCAAAATGCCTCTTTGCCCTAACAAGAAAAGCTGCCTCATAATTCATGAAGCAGCTATCCTCATTTGCATCGGGCGATCCCGTTTCCGCCATTCCAGACTCGCGCATACCGTAACCGAAGCCCTTGCCGGCGAAGGTCCGCCGCGCTCTGCCGGCCACGCGCATCAGCCGATTGATACCGTTTGCAATCCGGCAATCACCGCATGATCGCGTGGCTGTGAATATAGAATTCCTCCTGGCTGGGCTGTACGCTTTTCACCTTCGGGGGTAGCGAATCGTCAAAGCGCTGCGCCGCCTGTTCATCCAACTCAAACGCGGCGCTTTGGCGGTATACCCATCGCCTTCCATCCAAAACGCCCGGTTTCAGTTCCTTGGCCATCATGGCCGCCGGAAACACGCCGTCCTCAAGGCTGATATTGAACTTCTGGCAACTTTTGAAACCCCGGCTCACATAATTATCCGGGTTCCCAAAAATGACAATCACATCGTATCCCAGTTGGATGGCCCTTTCAAACGATGCTTCCATAAGCTTTTTCCCATAGCCGCACCGTTGGTATTGCGGCAAAATGCTCACCGGCCCAAAGGTGAGGATTGGTTTCTCGAGCCCTGCCTCATCGATCAGCATTGTTTTCGTGTACATGATGTTGCCAATCACATGGTGATCCGCTTCCACCACCAAGTCCAGCTCCGGGATAAAATCCTCATGGCCCCGTAAAATATGCGCTAAATAGTGCTCGTTACAGCCGGGTACATACAGGTTCCAGAAGGCTTCTCTTGTGATTGCCTCCACGGTTTCATAATCGGCCGGCGTTTCATTGCGGATCAGCGTATCATGGTTCATGGGGTATCCTCCTATCCCATCGTCGATTTTTATACGGGCTGTTCTGTTAAGAGTACAAGCCGTATTTCAGCGAAGCCTCATCCCCTGCGGCAGGCAGTTCAGTGAGTCCGCTTTCGCCCTGCCCGAACCGAATTGGCTGCCCGTGATGAAACGTTTCGGTTCCTCGCTTGCGGCGAAGTTCAGAACAATCGGCGCGCGCAAGCGGCATCATCGCCAACTTAACAGCGTTGAAATAGAAAGCGGCCCGGGCAACGCCTTATCGTGAAAGCAACGCCCGGGCATGTTTATCGTAGGGGCAGATCAACCAATCCGACAGATGCGGAACCTGTTCAGCGGATGTATCAGCCTGCGCCATTCTAGCCGGAACGGTTGTTACTTCTGATGGGTCCACCGTTCATATTCATCATCGGTTGCCAGCACGCGGTGGGTTCCTTCCACATGGTGCTCAGTTCCGAGATTGTAATCCACGCCATATTCCCGATAATCGTAGCTCATGGCCTTTCTGGTTTTTTCAACAATCGGGTTGGGGTGGGGTATGGCGGAAAGCAGGCTTTGGGTGTAGGGATGAATCGGGTTCCTGAAAATTTCGTCCTTCGTGCCGGTTTCCACCAGATGACCAAGGTGCAACACGCCGATGCGGTTGCTGATGTACTTGACCATGGAAAGATCATGCGCGATAAACAGATAGGCGCATCCGGTGCGCTGCTGGATATCCTTCATCAGGTTGACCACCTGCGCCTGAATGCTCACGTCCAGCGCGCTGATACATTCATCCGCAATAATCAGCTTGGGGCGCATAATCAGGGCGCGGGCAATGCCGACCCGCTGACGCTGACCGCCCGAAAACTGGTGCGGGTACCGTGTCGCATGCTCCGGGGCCAGGCCGACCTGTTCCAGAATCTCGGATATTTTATCGTTCCGTTCCTTTTGCGAACTGTACAGATGATGGATATCCAACCCCTGCGCGATGATATCGCTCACTTTTTTACGGGGGTTCAGGCACGCCATCGGGTCCTGAAAAATCATCTGCATTCCGGTGCGCAGGTGCTTTTCCGTCCCTTTGTCCATTTGTGCGCTCACATCCTGGCCGTCAAAGGTGATCTTTCCCTGCGTCGGCTGGTAAAGCCGAATCACGCTGCGGCCAATGGTGCTTTTCCCAGAGCCGCTTTCGCCAACCAGCCCAAAGGTTTCCCCGGGATAAATTTCAAAGCTGACGCCATCCACCGCCTTCACGGTAAAATGGCTGTTGATCCTGAAATACTGTTTCAGGTTTTCAACTTTCAGAAGTGCTTGGCTCATTTTGCCGCCTCCTCCTTCATGCGCTCAATCCGCGCGCGCAGTTCCTCCGGCATCTGAACCGCGGGCGCGTTTTCATGCAACAGCCAGGTTGCGGCCGCGTGCGTTTCGGTAATTTTGAACATCGGCGGCATCAACCGGTCGTCGATGTTTAGGGCATAGATGTTTCTGGGGGCGAAGGCGTCGCCCTTCTTCTCGTGCATCAGGTTGGGCGGGCTGCCCGGTATGGCGTACAGACGCTCGTCATTGGTGTCCAAATCCGGCATCGCGGACAGCAAACCCCAGGTGTAAGGATGGCGCGGATCGTAGAAAACCTCGTCAATCTGCCCACGCTCCACGATGTTACCCGCATACATGACGTTTACGTAATCCGCAACCTTAGCTACCACGCCCAAATCGTGCGTAATGTAGATCACGCTCAGCTTCATTTCGTTTTGGATGCGCTTAATCAGTTCCAAAATTTTCGCCTGAATGGTCACGTCCAGCGCGGTGGTCGGCTCGTCGCAAATCAGCACTTCCGGGTCGCACGCCAGCGCGATGGCGATAACCACGCGCTGCCGCATCCCGCCGGACAGCTGATGGGGATAGTTTTTCATGCGCTTTTCGGGGTCGCTGATGCCTACCATGGTCAACAGGGAAACCGCGCGTTTCCACGCTTCCTGCTTGCCCAGTCTATCATGCAGCACCATGCCTTCCATGATCTGTTTGCCAACGGTCATGGTCGGGTCCAGCGAGGTCATGGGGTCCTGAAACACCATGGCAATATGCCGCCCGTTGATGGTATGGCGGATGGTTTTCCGATCCAGCTGAAGGATGTCCACGGTTTTGGCCGCGCCGTGCTCCTGATAGGTAAACAGGATGCGGCCGCTGTTGATCGTGCTGTTTTTATCCAGAATGCCCATCACGGCTTTCATGGACACGCTTTTACCGGAACCGCTTTCGCCGACAATCGCCACCGTTTCCCCACGGTACAAATCCAGATCGACCCCGCGGATCGCGTGCACGCTTCCCGCTGTGGTCTGGAAGCTGATGTCGAGATCGCGGATGGATAAAATAAGCTCTCTGTCTTGCATCGCCACAGCCTCCTTACATTTCCTTCATCTTGGGGTCAAAGGCGTCGCGCAGGCCGTCCGCAAGCATGTTAAAACAAAGCATGAGCAACGCCAGCACAATGACCGGAGGCACGATCTGGTAGGGATGGGTGGTAAAGTTTTTGAACGCATAGCTGATCAGCGAGCCAAGCGAACACATGGGTTCGGGGATGCCCAGCCCCACAAAGCTTAAAAACGCCTCGGTAAAAATCGCGCTGGGGATGGAGAACATGGTGTTGGTAATCAGCTGGCTGATAATGTTGGGCAGTATTTCGCTGAAAATAACGCGGATGTTGGACGCGCCCAGCGTGTGGCTCGCCAGCACAAATTCCTGTTCCTTCAGCTTGAGCATTTGCGCGCGCGCGATGCGGCTCATGCCAATCCACCCAGTCAGCATCAGCGCCAGGGTGATCGTCATCAGGCCCGGTTTCAGCACCAGCATCAGCAGGGTCACGATCACCAGCGTCGGAATGCTGTTAATAATTTCGGCAAAGCGTTGCAGCACGGAATCTACGCGGCCGCCGAAGTAACCGGAAATCAAGCCGTAACTCATGCCGATCAGCATATCAATCAGCACAGCCACAAAGGCGATGTACAGGCTGACCCGCGTGCCGGTCCAGGTGCGCGTCCAAAGGTCGCGACCCAGCGCGTCCGAACCGAACCAGTAGTAGGTATCGCTCTTTTCGCCAGTTTCTTTATTGACAATGTACGCGTTTTTCAATTTGGAACCGGTGGATGTTTTAAGCGTTTCATCGCCGTTGAAAATTCCAAGCGCTTCCAGACCGGGCACGCGAGGCGCCATATTGGTTTCCTTGATGTTTTGCTGCTGATAGGTGTAGTGGGACACTATCGGCCCGAACACCGCCAGCAGGATAATCAGCAAAATGGTAATCAGGCTGAAAACCGCGCCCTTATTTTTGCGAAAGCGCAGATAAGCGTCCTTCCAAAAACGCTGGCTGGCAAAGTTCATATCCAGTTTGGTGGTTTCCGCGCCCTTCAGTTCAAAATCGCCGGGTAAAAACTCGACGGTCGCCAAATCGTTAGTCATGCGGACCCTCCTTGCTCAGTCGGATGCGGGGGTCGATCACGCCGTACAGGATGTCCACCACCAGCATAATACCGATGTACATCGCGCTGTAAATAAAGCTCAGCGCGATAATCACGTTATAGTCGTTGGACTGAATGGCCGTGACCAGCAAACTGCCGATGCCGGGGATCGAGAAGATTTTCTCCACCACCAAACTACCGGTCATCAACCCCACGATCAAGGGCGCCAGCACCGTAACGATGGGGATCAGCGCATTGCGGAGCACATGGCGCAAAATCAGCTTCGGGCCGTAAACCCCCTTGCTTTCCGCCAGCAAAATATAATCGCTGCTGAGCACTTCCAGCATTTCGCTGCGCGTAAAGCGCGCGATGGAGGCGATGGTGAACATGCAAAGCGCGATGCTGGGCAGCACCGAAGATTTAAACGGGAGATCCGCGCTGTATAAAAGCGGAAACCAGCTAAGCTGATAGCCAAACACATACGCCAGCGCCAGCGCGAACACATACGACGGCACGCTGACGCCGATTACGGAGATAATAGTGGAAATTGTATCCCATATTGTGCCGTGCCAAATAGCGGCAATAATACCCAATATTAAGCCAATGAGCGCGCCCAGCAGCACCGCCTGACCGCCGATACGCAGGCTGATCGGCAGGCGCGACTGCAAAAGCTGAGAGATCGGCGTGTTTTTACTGATTGTATAACTTACGCCAAAATCGCCTTGCGCCATATGAAGGACATATTGATAGAACTGGACGATGATCGGTTGATCCAGCCCATATTTTTCATAGATGGTTGCGCGTTGTTCCTTGGTTAGCTTTTCGTCGTTAAAAGGCGAGCCGGGCATGAACTGTAAAAGGGTGAACAGCAGTAAAATCACCACAAACAGGGTGCCAACGGAGATAATCAGTCGTTTGCCGATATAGCGTCGCATAGTCTACGCTCCTCTTGATGGGGTCCGCCCCAGGCAGGGAAAAAACCGCGCAGCGGCCACAGACGGACGCTGCGCGGCGTTTTGGTACCTCAGGCGCGTTTACTCAATCGTAGTATTCTTGTACACGCGGTTGAGCGCCATCGGGTGGCTTTCGATGCCCTTGACGTTGGCCTTGGTCATCATCGCGTTGTTCTTCTGGTACACGGGCAGGATGACCATGTTATCCATGATAATCTTTTCCGCTTCCTTCAGCGCTTCCCAACGGGCGGTCGGATCCAGCGCGAGTTCGCCGCTGATGCAGCTCTTGATGATCGCATCATAATCGGCGTTGCTCCAGAAACCGTAGTTGTTGCTGTTGTCGGTGATCCACATGTTCAGGTAGGTCATCGGATCGGCATAGTCCGGGCCCCAACGGGTCAGGCACACGTTGTAGTTGCCGCTCTGGATATCCTGAATGCGCTGTTTCTTGGTTTCCACCTTCAGCTCGACCGTTACGCCGGGCAGGGTGTTCTGCCATTCCTGCTGGATGAAGGCCGCGATGTTCTGAGCGGTCGCGTCGTCTTCCACAAGCAGGGTCAGGGAGAAGGTATCCATGCCAAGTTCCTTCTTGGCGGCTTCGTAATACTCAACGGCCTTCGCCTTATCGGAGCCTTCAAAGGTGTAAGCGGTTGCGCGGAAGTCTTTGCCATCCGGGCCGGTTGCGAAGTTGCTGGGCACAGCGTACGTCGCGGGCGTGGAACCGTCCTTGATGATGGAGGAGCAGATCGCGTCGCGGTCGTAAGCGGCGCTCAGAGCCTTGCGGAAGTTGACGTTGGCCAGTTCAGGATACTGAATCTGGTTCACGGTGATGTACCAGAGATAGCCGGCGTTCACGGTGGAGAACTCCGGATCATCCTGCACCAGTTCCACCTGATCGCCGGAAAGGGCTACGGTGTCCAGATCGCCGTTCTGATAGCTCAGAAGGGCCGTCTGGCTGTCTTTGATGACCTGATAGTTCAACCCGTCCAGCTTCACGCGGGCGGCGTCGTAGTAGTTGGGGTTTTTGGCAAGCGTAAAGTTGGTCGCGGCCGGCTCATAGCTCGTGAGGATGAACGCGCCGTTGCTCAGTACCGTTTCGGGGCTGGTGGCATACGTGTCGCCGCATTTTTCCACAAACGCGCGGTTGACCGGGTAGAAGGTCGGGAAGTACAGCAGGTTATAGAAATAGCTCACAGGGCTTTCCAGTTCCACCTGCAGGGTTTTGTCGTCAATCGCCTTCACGCCCAGCTGATCGACAGGCATTTCGCCCTTGTTGACGGCGACGCTGTTTTTCACAAGCGCGATATCATAAACCATGTACGCATACTCGCTTGCAAACGCGGGGTCGCAGGCGCGCTGCCAGCCGTAAACGAAATCGTCCGCGGTCACGGGATCCCCGTTGGACCAGAACGCGTCGTCGCGGATTTTGAAGGTATAGGTTTTGCCATCCTCGCTTACGGTGCTTTCCGCAGCCAGGGCAGGCACGGGCGAACCGGCCGCGTCCATCTGGTAGAGGCCGTCGGTAAAGTCCGCAATCACCTCAAAGGAGGTGCCGTCCGTCGCTACCTGGGGATCCAGCGACTGAACTTCGGTTTCGATTTGCACCTTGAGCACCTTTTCGCCTTCGGCTGTGGCAAAGCTGCCGATGGTCAGCACGAGGGTGAGGCACAGCACAAGAGCAATAAGCTTCTTGCCCGGGTTTCTCATCGTGTATGTTCTCCTTTTCCATATTTCTTCCTTGGGGGTTGGGATAGAAACTGATTTCGGAAGATTCTTTAATAATAATACGAAAAAAAAAGCTTGTCTACTGAAATTCAGCCGATGATTGTACTAGAATTGTATTCTCTTCATAATCAGGAAAAGATTGGCATACCCCTGAATTGTTTTATCCGAGGGCGGGATCAAACGTATTCTCACAGGCGGCAGGCCGGTGTTAGGAGGGTTTTATTAAAGGAAATATCATGACCGCCCAGCTAAACAGACAAAACAAAGCGCATAAACATTCAAATGAATGTTTATGCGCTTTGCATGCCTTTCCGCAGCCCTCTTGCCACCCGATTTGGGTTGAATGGCAGCGCGCGCCTCAAAACCTACTCAGCCCGCGTCCCGGGTTCCGGAACGGATAAAGGCAATCAACGCTTCCACATCGTCAAAATCGTCATAATCGCCCGTCACGCCCTGCCGGTGATATACAACGCCCTTTTGCTCGTTGGCTTCCAAGCGGTTCAGCAGATCGTCAATTCCATAACGCTGCATGTACATTCGGAAACCCGCGGGTTTGATTTTCGCAAGCAGCCCGCGTTCGCAGTTTTCGCCGCAGGCATAGCAGCCCGGCAGGTTTTTCTCCATTGAGCAGCGCCGGTTTTCGCACCAGTCGCGGTCGGCGCAGTTGCCCGTGTTGCAACCTCCGCAGGTTGCGTTTTCCGAGCACAGGCAGCAGGCCAGGCCACACCGTGCAATCCCCAATTCCCGCTTCATGGTGGCATCCCCCTTTCATAGTCGAACGTCAGTTTGCTTTATTATACCATGAAACCCGCAAAAGTAAACAGGGAAAGGCTTCCAATTATGAGCCGACTCCTTTTTTCACAGTTTTCATTCTGTTTTTTCTGCCGCGCGGGATGGGGTTGCCGTCGTTCCGCCTCTGCTCATCCCTCCTGAAACGCCTCTTTGCGCAAGGCTTCTCCGCTTCCGATATCCATACCCGGGCGCGCAGGCGGGGAGCTTGACAGTCAACGGGCCATGCACTATAATGTGCCCAAGTTCATATTTGGACACGTCGCAATGAAGCGCAGCTTTATTGCGACGTGCCGTTTTTGTAGGAGATGATTGCATGACCGGCGAAACCATCCAGAGCACCCTGAAGAAATACAACCTGCAATCCTGGAGCAAACAGCGCAACCTGAACCCCATCCCGGTGGAAAAAGGCGAAGGCATCTACTTCTGGGATACCAACGGCAAGCGGTATACCGATATGTCCTCCCAGCTGGTGAATATGAACCTCGGCTTTGGCAACAAGGCGATCGCGGACGCCATCAAGGCGCAGGTCGATCAGTATTGCTTCATCTCCCCGGGTTACGGCTCGGAATCCCGCGCCAAGCTGGCGGAGAAAATCATCAGCCTGATGCCGGACAACATGGCGAAGGTTTTCTTCACCAACGCCGGCGCGGACGCCAACGAAAACGCGGTTAAGATGGCGCGCATGTTTACCGGCCGCAACAAGGTGTTCAGCCGCTACCGCAGCTATCACGGCTCCTCCTTCGGCGCGGGCAACCTGACCGGCGAGCCTCGGCGCTACCCGCTGGAACCGGGCATCCCCGGCTTTGTCAAATTCTTTGACCCGTACCTGTACCGCGAGGCGATTCCCTTCGCCACCGAAGCGGACGCGACCCATTACTATCTGGCCAAGCTGGACGAGCAAATCCAGTATGAAAACCCCTCGTCCATCGCCGCCATTGTGCTGGAAACCATCACGGGTTCCAACGGCGTCATCATTCCCCCGGCGGGCTACCTGCCCGGCGTGCGCGCCCTTTGCGACAAGTACGGCATCATGCTCATCTGCGACGAGGTGATGACCGGCTGGTGCCGCACCGGCAAGATGTTTGCCTTCGAGCATTTCGGCATCAAGCCGGATCTGGTCACCTTCGCCAAGGGCGTTACCTGCGGCTATGTGCCGCTGGGCGGCGTGGTGGTCAGCAAGCCCATCGCCGAGTATTTTGACGATCACCTGCTGTCCTGCGGCCTCACGTACAGCGGCCATCCGCTTGGCTGCGCGGCCGGCGTCGCGTGCGTTAACTATTATGAAGAAGCCCATATTATGGAGCACGTGGTTGAGGTTGGCGAGGTGCTCAAAGCCAAGCTGAACGAGCTGAAGGCCACGCATCCCTGCGTGGGCGACGTGCGTTCCATCGGGCTGTTCTCCGCCGTGGAGCTTGTGAAGGATAAAGCGACCCGCGAACCTATGGTGCCTTACGGCAGGGATCCGGAGGGCGTGATGGGCGGCATCAATAAAAAGCTGGCCGCCAAGGGCTTCATGACCTATACGCATGAGAACATCATCATCGTGGCTCCGCCGCTGATTATCACCGCCGAGCAGCTTACGGAAGAACTGCAAAAGCTGGATGAAGTGCTTGCGGAAGTCGATACTACGCTGTAACGGAGGGAAAACATGCCCTATACTCTGCTAACCCCAAAACGCTCAGTGTTTGGCGAAGGCGCGCTGGAAGCCTCGGAGAAGGATTTCGCCTCGCTTGGGAAAAAGGCGCTGATCGTCACCGGCAACGTTGTGAAAAAGGGCGAGGCTTTTCAAAAGCTGACGGCCCTGCTCACAAAGCTTGGCATCAGCTACGCGGTGTTCAGCGACATCCCCGCGGAACCGGACGACGCGATGGTGGACGCGGGCGCGGCCGCCTACCAAGCTGCCGGATGCGATCATTTGATCGGCATCGGCGGCGGCAGCCCGTTGGACTGCGCCAAGGCCATCGCGGCCAAGCTGGTGCTCCCGGGCAATATTTGCGATTACGCCGGCAAGGAAATCACCGCCGATCTGCCGCCCTTTGCGCTGATCCCCACCACCGCCGGCACCGGCTCGGAAGCGACCAAGTTTACCGTGATTACGGACCATGTGGGCGGCGCGAAGCTGCTACTGAAAGGGGACGCCTTGCTCCCCAGGGTTGCTGTGATCGATTACACGTTCACGTTTTCGGCTCCCCCATCGCTCACGGCCGCAACCGGGATGGACGCGCTGACCCACGCGGTGGAGGCGTATACCTCCCGCAAAGCGACTCCGCTGACCGACCCGTACGCGGTAGACGCAACTCGCCGGATTTTTAACAGTCTGCCCGCCGCATACCGCGATGGAGCCGCCGCCAAGGACCGCGAATCCATGTCGATCGCGGCGTACGAGGCCGGCGTAAGCATTTGCAACGCGTCCGTTACGCTGGTGCACGGCATGAGCCGCCCCATCGGCGCGCGGTATCATGTGCCGCACGGGCTTTCCAACGCGATGCTGCTGGTGCCCTGCCTGCGGTTTGCCTCCAAAGGCGCGCCGGAACGGTTTGCCCGCCTCGCGCGCGAAATTGGTTTTGCGGATAAAACGGATAGCAACACCCACGCTTCGGAAGCGCTCATCGCCAAGCTGGCGGAACTGACCGAAACGCTGGAAATCCCCACGCTCGCGCAATACGGCGTGCCGGAAGCCGCGTTCCGCGAAGCCATTCCCCAAATGGCTGCGGAAGCCCTGCAAAGCGGAAGCCCCGGCAACACCCTGAGGGAAGTAACCCAAGCCGATATCGTTGATCTGTACCAGCGCCTCTACTGAGTCGCTCCTTTCCAGCAAAGCGTAAAAGAATAGACCGCATTACAAAGGCGTAAGGCGTGAAAGCACCTTGCGCCTTTGCGTATTCCATCACTGAAACAGCATAAACGGAGGGAACGGAATGCAATTAACCAGGAAGCTGCCCGAAACCAACACAGGGGTTTCAGACGGAGTCGAAATCAAAATCGAGAACATGTCCGTGCGTTTTCCGGATAAAAGCGGCCGCGAAATGGTGGACGCGCTCACCAACGTAAATCTGGAAATCAAACAGGGCGAGTTTATTTCGCTGGTTGGCCCTTCCGGTTGCGGCAAAACCACGCTGCTTCGGGCCATCGCCGATTTGCAGCAGCCTTCCAGCGGCAAAATTACGGTTCGCGGCCAAACGCCGCGCGAAGTTCGCCTGCAAAAGAAATTCGGGATCGTTTTTCAAAACCCGGTTCTGTACGATTGGCGCACCGCCCGGCGCAACGTGTGCATGCCCATGGAACTGATGGGCATCCCGCGCCCGCAGCGCACGGCCACCGTGACCGAGATGCTCGATATGGTAAACCTGCTGGGAAGCGGCCATAAATATCCGCAGCAGATGTCCGGCGGGATGCAGCAGCGCGTAGGCATCGCCCGCGCCTTGGCGATCAAGCCGGAAATTCTCCTGATGGACGAGCCGTTTTCCGCGCTGGACGAGTTCACCAAGGAAAAGCTGAACGAGGAACTGCTTTCCATTTGGAGCATGGCCCAAAAAACCATCGTGTTTGTAACCCATAACATCTCGGAGGCTGTTTTCCTGTCCGACCGCGTGGTGGTGCTCTCCCCTCACCCGGGGCGCGTATCCGCGGTTGTGGATATTACGCTGCCCCGCCCCCGCCATCTGGCGGTCAAGGATACCCCGGCGTTTGGCGAGCTGGTGGCCAAAGTCCGCAACAGCTTTGAGGGGGTGTAAGCGTTTGAAGGGCATCAACTTCAAAAAGTTCTTCGCATCCCCGCGCTGGGTCACAGTCGCGTGGGTGGTGGGGCTGATCGTGGTTTGGGAAATTGGGGCCACCGTGGTCGCCGGGGTGAAGCGCACGCCGGAAAACGTGCTGCCTCACCTGTACCAGATCATCGGCTCGGTTTTCAGCACGCAAAAGGCTAACAGCACGCAGACGGCCATCCAAATCGTGCTGGCCAACGCGTGGGTCACGCTGGCGCGCGCGGGCATCGGCTTTGTGATCGGCGCGTTTGCGGGGTTTGTGCTTGCTTTGCTGATGAGCCTGTTCTCTGCCGTTGAAAAAATGATCTTCCCCTACCTGATGATTATCCAGATGATCCCGATCCTCGGTATGGCCCCGATCGTGCTGGCCATCACCAAGGATATCGACAAGAGCCGGATTGTCATCGCCGCGATCCTCACGTTTTATCCGGTGGCGACCAATACGCTTTCCGGTTTCAAATCCGTGGAGCGGGAAAAGCGGGAGCTGATGTACTCCTACGCGGCCAACCGTTACGAGGTATACCGCAAGCTTCTGATTCCTTCCAGCCTGCCCTACCTGTTTACGGGCCTTAAAATCGCGGCCCCTATGGCGATCACCGCCTCCATTCTGGTGGATACCCTGCAAGGCGGCGGCGGCTTGGGTTGTATGATGAGCCAGTCGCTCAAGCACGCCATGACCATCTATGTTTTCTGGCAGATCGTTTTCCTCAGCGCGATCATCGGCATCCTCAGCTATCAGCTGATGGCGTGGCTGGAAAAGCTGGTATCCCCTAATCAGCGCGGTGAAGGCGCCGCCACCACAGCAAAGGAGCAAATGCAATGAAAAACGGCAGGAGCTTCTGGGATCAGTTAACCTCCATCCTCTACCCGGTGGCTTTTGGAGTGCTGATCGTTACTCTGTGGCAAACTGGCGTGCTGCACGCCATCCTTGGGGCGGACACGTTCATCCTGCCGCTTCCCGGGCGCATTTTTGACATTATTCAGGATAATCAGGCGCTGATTATGACCAACGTGCAGGCGACGCTGATTGTCGCGCTGGGCGGGTTGCTGCTGGGTTCGCTGGTCGGGTACCTGCTGGGCGTGCTTGCCGCTGTATTTTCCAAATGGGGCAAGGGCGGGTTAACGCTGGCTTCTGCCTTTAACGCCATCCCGATCATCGCCATCGCGCCCATTCTGAATAACCTGACCAAGGATTTCAGCTCCGATGCCAACATCCGCAGCATGTTTGCCAAAATTCTCGTGGTCACCATCACATCCACCGTGGCCATGAGCGTCAACGCCTACCGCGGGCTAACGGAGCTAAAACCGTTCTCGCTGGACCTGATGAAATCCTACGCCGCGACCGAAAGGCAAATTTTTTTCAAACTTCGCTTACCCAACAGCGTACCGTACATTTTTACCGCGTTGCGGGTCAGCGTTCCGGGCAGCGTAATCAGCGCGCTGGTCAGCGAATACTTTGCGGAGTATATCATCGGCGTAGGGCGGCAAATCCGCGAAAACATCGTGCTGGCACAGTACGCCACGGCCTGGGCCTACATCACGGTCGCCTGCCTGATGGGCATTCTGATGTACGTGGTGCTGCTGATTTTTGAGAGTATTCTGCTGAAGGGACGCAGATAGCGCGCCGTCAGTTTGAATAAAACCATAGCTTGCTAAGGAGGAAACAAGTATGATGAATGGAAACAAAGGGAAACTTGCCGTGCTGCTCGCGTTGGTGATGGCTCTGGTGATGGCGGTTACCGCGGTGCCCGCCGTAGCCGAAACCTATTACAGCAAAGACGCCACCACCGAGGAAGTGGTCAAGGACGCCGCTTCCAAGGGCAAAGTTGGCAACTGGGGTCTGGGTAACGAATACGAGATTCAGGCGCTTTTGTCCAAGTATGGCCAGCCGACCACGTATTTGAGCCAGGCATTCGACATGGATGGCTTTGACGACGACTCCATCCTGCTGGCTTCCGCCATGACGTACAACGAGCTGGGCCTGGTGAAGAACTCCTACCAGGGCGGCTACGGCTACGGCGACAAAGTCAAGGTGATCGACATGAACGATGAAGGCGTTACCATGCTTGAGGACAACATCTTCACCACGGCTGCCTTCGCCGCCGCCAACCCCAACACCGTAAAAGCTTTCATCGCCGCTTCCGTCAAGGGCTGGGCTTATGCCTGCGCAAACCCCGCCGAAGCTGCCGAGATTGTTTACAAGTACGGTTCCTCCGTGTCCAGCGAGCATCAGGCATACATGGCTGATGAAGTGAAAAAGCTTGTGGAAACCGACACCAAGGGCAACCCCGTAACCGCGTATGGCAAGATCGACGACGCCGCCATGCAGCAGACGCTCGATTTGGCCAAGACCTACATCCAGCTGACCGACTCTGTCGCCGCTGAAAAGCTGGCCACCCTGACTCTGGACGACATCCGCGATTCCTCCTACTTTGGCGCCGCCACCGCCGAAGGCGCTGTGCTTGAAGCGCCCGAGAAGGCCGATGTGACCATCCAGCTCAAGTGGCTGCCGCAGGCGCAGTTTATGGGCTACTATGTCGCGCTGGATAAGGGCTACTACAAAGATGCCGGCCTCAACGTAACCATCGTACCCGGCGGCGGGGACATCAGCGAGACGACCGCCGTTTACACCGGGCAAGTGGATTTCGGTGTCACCTGGGTTTCCAACCTGATCGCCGCGAACGCCGGCGGTATGGGCCTGACCGAAGTGGCGCAGATCTTCCAGCGCTCCGGTCTGGTGCTTGTGTACAAAATCGCTGAATAACTGAACACCCATCTGAATTTTACACATCGCCCGCGGGACGCATGTGCGCCCCGCGGGCAACCGTTAAGGAGGCTTTCCCATGGATCTGCTCATCAAGAATGGCCGGATTGTGACGGCGAACGAGGTGTTCCGAGGCGACATCGGGGTAAAGGACGGTAAAATTGCGCTGATCGGCGCTTCTTTAGATGTGCCGGCGACAACGGTGGTGGATGCCTCCGGCATGTACGTGCTGCCGGGCGCGATTGATGCGCATACCCATCTGGCTATGCCCTTTGGCGGCACCGTCTCCGCGGACGGTTACCTGTCCGGCACGCGCGCCGCGGCATGCGGCGGCGTTACCACCGTATTTGATTACCCCATGCAACGCAAAGGCAAGGGCATTCTGGAAACCGTGGAAGCCCGCCGCGCCATGTGCGACCCGGAAGCGTGCGTCGATTTCGCGTTTCACTGCATTGTGACCGACTTAAACGGCGGCGAACTGCTCGACGAGTTTCAGGCTTCGGTGGATTACGGCGTAACCAGTTTCAAATGCTTCATGGTATATAAAAAGGAAGGCATGATGGTAGACGACGCCACCTTCATCAAGGTGTTGCTGAAGGCGCGCGAAGTGGGCGCGATTACCAACCTGCATGCCGAAAATCCCGATGTGATTGATATGAACATCGAGCAATTCAAAAAAGAAGGAAAGCTGTCGGCGTGGTACCATTACCTGTCCCGCCCCGAGTTTGTGGAGGCGGAAGCCGACAAACGCGCCGTACATTGGGCAAAATCCGTGAACGCTCCGCTTTACATTGTGCACATGGCCGATAAGGAAGGCCTGGAAGCCGCCGTTGAGGCCAAACGCAACGGAGCGCCCATTTTGATTGAAACCTGCCCGCAATACCTCGAGTTTACCTGCGATGTGTACAAGCGCCCGGACGGTCGCAACTTCGTCTGCTCGCCGCCGATCAAAGGCGAGGAAAGCCGCGAGGCGCTTTGGAAGGCTGTCGCCGACGGCAGCATTGATACGGTCGCCACCGACCATTGCCCCTTCCAAAGCTATGAGAAGGATTGGGGCAAGGATGATTTTACCAAAATCCCCAACGGTTGCGCCGGGGTCGAAAACCTGTATCCCTACATGCTGGCCGCCGCCAACGAGGGAAAGATCACATTCCCCCGCGCCGTGCAGCTTTGCGCTACCAACCCGGCCCGCATTTTCGGCTGCGACGCCAAAGGCTCGCTGACGGTTGGCAAGGATGCCGATATTGTGGTGTACGATCCGGCAAAGACCTACACCATCTCGGTCAGCAACATGCACAGCGACTACGATCATACCATATGGGAAGGGAAAACCCTGAAGGGTTACCCGGTGCAGACCTATGTGCGCGGCCAGCTTGTGTACAGGGACGGCGAATTTGTCGGCAAGCCCGGCTACGGGCAGTTCGTGCGGCGCAAGCCTTCGAAATAACCCGGAAGGGGTACGATGCTATGGAGATACAAAACCCAATGCTGATGCTTCGGGAGGAAACCGGCGCCTGTTTCCTGTGCGATCCGGCCCCCTGCACAGCCGCCTGCCCCTACGGCATCGAAGTTGCGCGCGCCTTGCGCTCCGCGCGGTTTGAAAACCTGAGCGGCGCGGCCCTGCATCTGCCGCAGCCGCTGCCTTGTGACAGTTGCCTTGAAAAGCCCTGTCTGGCCGCCTGCGTTAAAACGCGCGCAAGCCGAGGCGTCGCCATCGATACAGCCTTGCAGGGCATCGACGGCTACCGGGCGGAACGCGCCAAAGCAAGCCTTGCCATCGAGTTTTGCGGCATCCCGTGCGAAAACCCGTTCTTTCTTTCCTCCTCCATTGTGGCGAACGATTATGAGATGATCTCTCGGGCGTTTCGGATGGGCTGGGCGGGCGCGGCCATCAAAACCATCGGCGCGTTCGTTCCCAAAGAAGTTTCGCCGCGTTTCGACGCCATTCGCAAGGAAGCTACCCCTTTCATGGGCTTTAAAAACATTGAGCAGATTTCGGAGCACACGCTGGAGTTTAACCTGGCGACCATCCGGAAGCTCAAGGCGGAATTTCCAACCAAGGTCATCATCGCATCCATTATGGGACGCGACGAGGCCGAGTGGACGGAGTTGGCGCGGCTGGTCACGGAAGCGGGCGCGGATATCATTGAATGCAACTTCAGCTGCCCGCACATGGCAGCCGATGGGCTAGGCTCCGACGTGGGGCAGAATCCGTCCTTGGTGGCCGCCTATACGCGCGCGGTTCTGAAAGGCACAACGGTTCCGGTACTGGCAAAAATGACGCCGAACCTTGGCAACATGGAACCGCCCGCCATTGCCGCCATCGAAGCCGGCGCGACGGGGATCGCCGCCATCAACACCATCAAAAGCGTGATGAACGTGAACCTGTTTACCTATGCTTCCGGCCCGGACGTCGCCGGCCGCACCAGCGTCGGCGGGTATTCGGGCAAGGCGGTCAAGCCCATCGCGCTTCGCTTTATCCAATCCCTGAAACAGAACCCAACGCTGAGCGGCATTCCGCTCAGCGGGATGGGCGGCATCGAAACCTGGCGTGACGCGGCCGAGTTCATCGCGCTTGGGTGTGAAAACATTCAGGTGACCACCGCGGTTATGCAGTACGGTTACCGCATCATAGACGATATGCTCGAAGGCATGCGGCAATACCTTGGCGCCATGGGGCTTGACAGCGTGCGCCAGATCGTCGGCAAGGCCCTCCCCCACATCGTATCCGCCGAGGAGCTGGACCGCGACACCCTGTGCTATCCGCGGTTCAACCGTGAAAAGTGCGTCGGTTGCGGACGGTGCCGCATTTCCTGTGACGACGCCGGCCATCAGGCCATTCATGCCGGCGACGGTAACCGGCCTGTGCTGAACCCCGGCCAATGCGTCGGCTGTCACCTGTGCCTAACGGTATGCCCTACGGAAGCCATTTCGCAGGGCGCGCGCGTAGCCAAAAAGCCGGGCGTTCAGGCCGCCGGCCTGTAAGCCTGAGCATTATAAAGGAGGTAAGCAACGTGGTTTTCTGCAGCCTTGAAAGAATGGATGATAAGATTAAAACGTTCAGCGCCTTTGGGGATACGGGTAAAGGCGGTGTAACGCGGTTCTCGCTTTCACCTGAGGCGCTGGCCGCCCGAACCGAGTTTAAAAAGCGTATGGAGGCGATCGGCGCGACCGTTGTAACGGACGATATGGCCAACATGTACGCCACCCTGCCGGGCAGCGAGGCGTTGCCCGCGATTGTGACCGGTTCGCATCTGGATTCCGTGCGCCAGGGAGGCAACTACGACGGCGTGCTGGGCGTGCTTTCCGCCATGGAAGCGCTGGAATCCATCGCCACCAACAAAGTGCCCCACCGCCACCCGTTGACCGCCATCGTATGGACCAACGAGGAGGGCGCGCGCTTTGAACCGGCCATGATGTCCTCCGGCGTGATCTGCAACAAATTCCCCAAGGAAAAAATGCTTGCTTCCGTCGCTAAGGATATCCCGGGCTACACCTTTGGCGAAGCGCTTGCCCAGAGCGGCTTTGTGGGGGATATCGCCAATCGTCTTTCCCCTGAAAAATACGCCGCGCTGATTGAGCTGCACATTGAGCAGGGGCCGGTGCTGGAAGCCGAAGGGTATGATATTGGCGTGGTGGACGGCGTTTGCGGAATGATTAACTACGAGTTCACCTTCATTGGGCAGGCCGACCACGCGGGCACAACCCCGATGAAATACCGCAAGGACGCGCTCTACGCCGCCGTGAAGGCCATCCAATACCTGCATGATGAGCTGGATAAGCTGGACCCCGCGCTGGTTTACACCACAGGCAAAATTTCCGCCCACCCCAACATCCATACCATCATCCCCGACGAGGTCAAGTTTACTCTTGACGCGCGCCATTACGACCCGGCCGTTTTGCAGCAGGTGCTGGCCATCATCAAAGCGTTGCCGGAGGAAATTGTCGGCTGCAAGGTGAGCTATCAGGAAGCGTGGTCGCGTAAATCCGTAGCGTATGACGCGCGTTTGGTGGATATTGTGGAGGACAGCGCCAAAGCCTGCGGCTACCGCAACATGCGCATCCACAGCGGACCGGGTCACGATGCGCAGTATGTGGCGGATGTGATCCCGACCTCCATGATCTTTGTGCCCAGCGTGGAAGGTCACAGCCATTGCGAGCTGGAGTATACCCCGGTGGAAGCCTGCGTCAAAGGGGTGAACGTGCTCATCCAGACTTTGCTGACCATCGATCAGATGATGGACTGATTCTGCTTTCCGGCTCCGCCGCGGCCTTCCTTCCGGGCGCGTTCTGTGCCTGCGTCCCTCACTTCTCTGCCGGGCGCGTTCTGCGCCTGATGATGGATGCAACCAATCGCCTGTGTTCGGGTAATCCGATCGCAAACAGGGAAGCGGCTCTCGCTTCCCTGTTTCAAACCTTTGACAAACCGAATTGAGTCCATAAGCCGCACCACACTGTGCCTTCAGCACTCGTGGTGCTAACGCTGTATGTGTTGCCACATAAGGCCTCCGGCGGGCAAGGGCTTTGCCCCTGCACACCACAAGGGCTATGCCCTTGACCCATTTTCGCTGCGGTGAGGTTTTTTTCAGCAGTCTGAAACAGGGAAGCGGCTCTCGCTTCCCTGTTTGTTTACCGAACATTTACGGCAAAGCGTCAAGCCGCTTGCCTGACCGCCCTTCAGGTTCGGACTGTCGAAAAACCCGCGCCGCAGCGAAAAGGGTTTTTTCGGTATGGGGCTGTTTCCCTCCGCGAGCTTATTCCTCGCCCTCAAACCGGATTCCCCAGCTGGCGCGAAGCGAGTCCATCGTTTCCATCACCGTCATTGAATCCTTTTCGCGCAGAATATCGCTGGTGTTCATCCCCAACCGCACGCAGCGGTTCACTTCCCGAATCTGGTACTCGAAGCCGTTCACGTCAAACGGCATATCCACATCATATTCGGTACCGTCATAACGGCGCACATGAAAATGCTCCGCCATCTGAAAATCAGCCAGTGTAATCTCCCCTCGGGTACCAAAAATCGCCGCCTGCCGGGGCATATCCATCCCGATAGCCGTCGCCACGCTGGCGGAACGTCCGCCCGGGTACTCCAAAAGCACTGCGCTGAAATCATCCGTGCCGTATTCGTTTCGGCGCACGGTGGAAGAAATATGCACGGGGTTTGCATCCATCACCATATGGGCAAAGCCGAGGTTATAGATGCCGATATCCAACAGCGCCCCCGCCCCCAGCATGGCCGTGCGCTTGCGAACGTTGTGCGTTTCCTTGGGAATAAAGCCATAATCGCTTCTCATGTGGCAAATGTCGCCAATTTCACCCGCCGCAATGAGCTCCCGCATTTTTTGCAATGCCGGTAAAAAGCGAATCCAGAAGGCTTCCATAATAAACAGATTCTTTTCCCTCGCCAGCGCGTACAGGGCGCGGGACTGTTTCGCGTTGATCGTAAAGGGTTTTTCGCACAGCACATGCTTGCCAGCCAGCAAGCTCATCCGGGCGTTTTCAAAATGCAGGGTGTTGGGCGTGGCGATGTAAACGGCCGTAATATCCGGATCGGCCATCATCGCCTCGTAGGAGCCATAGGCCCGTTGCGCGTTCATTTCCTTACGAAACGCCTCCGCCGATTCCGCCGTGCGCGACGCTGCCGCGATCAATTCTTCCCCTTCGGCCTGCATGCGCGCAATCGTTCCGGCAAACTTTTTTGCGATCACGCCGGTTCCGATAATTCCCCATTTCATGCGGTATCCCTCCCCAATATTGAAACTGATTGACTGTATTATTTGTTTTATACGTTGCAAAATCCTTTTTGAAACATCGTTACCCGCAATTTTCAGGGTTCGGACCCTCCTGCCGCTTCGTTTTTGGCATTTACGCGTCCATGCAGATCCATTCGCAAAAAATCTTCTTTTTTTACCCATTTCCCGTTGGCGCAGCGAACCCCATTACCGATGGCGGCCCTTGTCCGGAAACGTTTTCGCCGCTTTTCTGCGCTTCGAAATAATACTTATAAGCCGCTATGCTTCTCTTGTATCAGATATTGACAGATTGTGCTGATCCTACTATAATGTAGCTAATTCTTCTAATAGTATTTTTCAGTCTCAAGATCCATGTTCCCCCACTCATGGCTCCGGGTTTCCTGTTCATTCACCCACACCGCATACGGCCACCCGGTCGGTATCCCAAATCGCCGCAAGGCAGAAATCGTTTCCGTCAGGCTCAATAAAGGTTTACGCGCAACGCCGGTAACAGGTAAAATGGCCTGCCGATTGGCGATCATCTTATAAAGACCCGCCGCCACCAACGCCGCAACAAGGGGGTTCAAGAAGCCGTCAACCCGTCTGACCCTATATCGAAGGGTTTCCCCGGTATAATCTCATCATGAAAACTTGCTACGTTATCAGGCAAGCCTGATGACGCTCTATTTTGTGATGCAAGAAGCCGTTTGCGCTTTCCCGTTTCCCCCGCAGCCGTAGATGGGCACCGTCGGTTTGGAGCAAAGCGCCTCAATGGTTTTTGATAAGATAAGCGGAAAGGATCGAGCTTTATGAATCAGAATCATCCAAGGAACCCGGCAGGCACTCACCGTTCTATTTTGGGGCACAAATCCTGGGTCCGGTTAATTATTACATATTTCATTTCCGCACTCATACCAGTTGTTCTTCTGCTGGTGGAATCGCAGTATTTTGTGTCGCAGGATCAAATTCACACCCGCGCGTTTGCCCCTGAAACGCAATTGGTAGCAAGCGCGGATGAAGTTACTAAAACCGTGGATGTGTGGGTGGATACCAACCCCAACATGTATGGGTTTGTTTGCAGCGCGATGGCCAATTGCGTACCCAGCGCATACAGCAAATTGCTACTCAATATGCAGGCCAACCTGAAAGCCTATTCGCTATCCACGGAGGAGAAGTATCATTTTTTCAGCAAAAGCGGGCAGGGAACGCTGAGCGAAAGTTACGATATCGGCACGGAAAGTTATTATCAGGACGTCTCCGCCGGTTACGAAGATAATAACCGCCTTATCAGCCTTTTGGAAGCGCAAACCGGCGAAACGCCCGCCCTGTTTTTTACAGATTTTGAAACCTATAATACCAAACAGTTCCAAAACGATCTGAAAACCGTAGCGCAGAAGCTTTTTCAACAGGGCAAAAGCCTCCGGCTGGACGCATTTTTAAGCGCGTTCAGCGGTAAAATTACCAACTATGCCGCAAGCAACGATAATGTCTACTACGGGGTTTACGGCAACCATAACAAGGACGCGTATCAGACGGAAATCGAAGGCTTGCCCTATTACCACAACCTTCCGCGGCCCTTCTATGTGCTGACCGTGGGAACAGAAGCGGATTGTGAAACATTGGGCCAGTTATTGGTTAACGCTTACAACAGCTTCTATTCGAATTTGCCCAGTATTGGATGCGGCGGCAAGCACGATATCGACGATTATCAGGCGCACGATGCGTTCACTTATGATGTCAAGTATCCTACGCAAAGCGCGCTGCTCATCAAAGACCAGAACGCCGGTTGCAGCGTTGGGACCATCGACAGCGCCATACAGCCCGACAACAGCGGAAACGAAAGCGTGTACGGTTACAGTGCGACCCGCGTCTACGAAAACAGCAGCATCCAGATGCTTGACGCCGAAAAACTGCCCTGCATCGCGCTCTGGCCGGACATACTGGATACGGTACAACCCGGGGAGCCGGCGTGGAAACTGTATTACCTGTTTGTTTGCTTCCGTTACGACGCGGACAGCCTGCACTTCTCAACCCAGGCGTTTGACATAGATGGAAACGAAGTCTCCAAGGATAACCAAATCTTAGGGGTAAACACTAAGGAAGGGCTAACCCAGTGGTGGCGCAACTATTTTATCAACGCCAAGCCCGGCTTCATTCAGTTTTTCCACAACCACCAAAGCATCGGGGTGATGTTGCTGCACGATAACCCGCTGCAAAACACCTACCGGCTGCACCGCACCCAGCAACACATGAAGCTGGCGTTTGATTTTGGTACCACATGCTCCATTGCGGCTGTGCGTATCGGCAATCAGGATTGTACCCTGCCGGCGTTGGATGACAATCACCTGCTCTGGCTCCTGAACAAAAAGGAAGGCAATCTGCCGGCCAGCCGTTATTTCATTTCCGGCGCGCTGTGTAAACCCAGCGCGATTGAACAGAACGGCGCGATTCTGACCGCGATCCGGCGTTTTGACAGCGCGATTCAACAAAGTGGCCGGAAGACCGATAGCGTGCACATTGACGGCAATATCCATTTTATGGCGGAAAACTTCAAGCGGGACGAGCAGGATATTGAAATTCGCTCCGGGTTTAAAATCATGCTCCACCATGACAATGCCGTAAGCCAGGAGGACGCAGAACAGATGACCTTTGATACTCGGCTGTTCATCAAGCAAATGCTGCATATGTATTTCCTGTATTGCTGCAAACAGGACGCCAACCGTGTGGACGTCTGTTTTGCCACGCCTCTGGCGCTAAGTTCGGATGAAAAAAAGAAACTGGTCAATGTTTTCACGGAAACCACGCGCGAAGTGGCGGAAAACGTCGGCTTTGTGTATGAGAAAGATGTGAACATTTTCATTACCTCCGAGTCCAAGGCGGTCGGCGCGTATTTCCAAAACGACCGCACCATTATGAACCTGAATGGGCGCGGCATATTCACGTTGGATATCGGCGGCGGCACATCGGACTATTCCTTCTGGCTGCAGGATCATGGGCAGATTACCTCGTTCGTGTGTTGCTCCAACCGCATGGCCGGGCATGAAATGCTGGCCCGTTTCCTGTATAACGAGCTGCTCGCGGGGGTTTCGATTGAGTATCTGTTCACCGTGCTGGAGGAACAGGCCGCAGCGAAAAGCTCCGTGGATAATTACCTGCTCAGCCTGATTAGCAGCTTAAAACAGATCACCGTGAGCACGGAGCGCGCCGCCGGAAAAATTGAATGGATCACCGATCAACTCCTGATCCTGCATAACGACGTGTTTACAGCCGCGATTCTGGACCCACGGTGCAGCAAGCTGTTAAGTGTGATTACCTTCCAGATGGCATTGCTCCTTTGGGTTGGTCAGGTGGTCTATTCCATGGTGAAGGAGCGCCTCAGCATAGAATATTTGAAGCGCGACGTCACTTTGTGTCTGGCGGGCAACGGGTCCAACTTTTACAGGCTGTTGCCGGAAAACCGAAAGAATGCGATCAACAGTGTTTTCAACTCCATGGGCATGAAAATGGATATTCAGCTGCCTACCACGACACGCGATCAGAAAACCGAGGTCGCCAAAGGCATGTTGATGGATGACCGCATCTATGAGGCCGATGAGGACGATGAGGATATGCCCCAACGCGTTCATCAGGTCGATATCATCTGGGACGGGCTGATTGATTTTCTCAAACGGTATGCCGAGAATTTCAACCGGAGCTTCTCTGATGAAATTGCCGCAGTGATTCTGCGCTTGCTAAAGCAACCGAATCGGGTTCAAGATATTCAGGAGGATTTTAAGCTCAGCGTGCATTCGCTATCCGATTTGAACCATTACATTGTTCGCTTAAAGGATAAAATACTACACGACGCTACGACTCCGGTTCAAGCTGATCCCTGATGTTATTCTCCTGAAGCGGTATTCTCGCTCCGGTTTTGGCGGTTTCCTCCCGACACACCCGTAACAACGCGGTTGCGGTCCACAGCGACCGTATCGGTTTTCCTTGCACTGTGATATAATGCTTACAGACCCAATCCATGACCTTCTTTAAGGAGGAAAAAACCGTGCAGGAAAAAAACACCGCAGCCACGACCGGTCAGAATATCCTCGATCGTCTGGATCGGATGGAGAAATCCCTTCAGCGCATTGAGGCGATCCTTTCCGGGCAGCTCAGCCCGATGCCGGACCGCAGCCCCACGGAGGAGGAACCGGAGGAGTCTGCGCGCGTTACCCCGCTCCATGAAAAAGTGGAGGGTTGGCGCAAGTGGTACAACAGCCTTTGGCAGAAGGCGGAAAATCAGGTGGAAGTGCAGGCCCAGATCAACGATGTGCTCAGCCGGGAACCGGAAGCATGTATTCTCGATTTCAAAAGCGACACAGAGTTTTTCACCAACCAGACCTATGCGGAGTTGACAGCCAGTCGGCAGGGAAGCTGCTTTATCCTCAGGGTGGACGATGAAATCGGCGCGAACAGCTGCTATGTCGCCTTCCCCTACCCAAGCAGCAACATCTGGTTTGAGCGCGGCGTTGTGCTGCTGGAACGCCTGTACACCATCTACGATAACAGCGGATTTTTGAACCCGCGCATCAACGTGCTGAGCGTTGCGCTGATGCAAAAAGTGCCACCCGACCGTGCGATGATTCAGGAACCGGTGTATCGGTTACAAACGATGGGAGCCTTGCGGGTTCAGGCTTTTTAAGGGCGCGGTTTGACCGTTGGCGATATTGCGCCGGCAAACTGACCGAATCGGGTTTCCCCCAACAATAACTGGGACGATGCTCGTCGTCCCAGTTTTGCTGTAAAGACCCGTTATTGTTGTAAACATCGCAATTTTGGGGCAGCATCAGGCAACGGTTTCATTGAACGCGCCCCTGTGAAGGCAACCAATTGAAAATGTTTCTGGATCGAAGTGATTTCCAGATTTTGATGGGCCGTCGCATTCATGTCTATTCAGGCTCAGGTTTATGGTTTTCGGGTTTATTAAAACAGAATCGCCGCAGCCGCTATAAGGTATGGCTGGCAACCCGTCTGTGTCAGCCAGCAAAGTAAAAGCGACGGTGCGGGGATTTTTATGGTTTGGCCGTATAAAGCAAACAAACCGTAGCAACGGAAGCAAATCCGTCGTACAATGGAGATGAATCGGCAAAGCCGCCGCCTGATTATTACACACAAGGAGCGTCCGCCATGGCTTGGGAACAGTGTTGGCTTCAGTATCGGCCGGTGAATGGCAAGTGGAATCTTCCTGCGTTTCGGAATATTTGGGTTAACAGTCATGAACCGTGCGTAGCAACCGGCGCGAGCGAGTTGCAGCGCGGCTTGCTTTCCATGTTTGGCCTCCGCGTGAGTATCGGGCAGCTTTACGAAAACTCAGCGTGTCCATCGGAACCGCTTCGCGAAGGCTGGATTTCGGAAAGCATTCGGCTCGAAATCCGTCAGTCGCTGGCAGACGGCTACCCTCGAAGCGCGGAAGGGTTTGAAATATCCGTAGGTTCGGATAGTTTGCTGATAAGCGCGGACACAGGCGCGGGCATTCTGTACGCCTGTTATGCGCTGCTGCGAAAGCTGCGGTTAGGCGTCGCGTTTTGCGACCTAGGCGGCGCAGAGCAGCCCGCCAATCCGCTGCGGATGCTCAACCATTGGGATAACGCCGATGGGAGCATCGAAAGAGGATACGCCGGGCAATCCTTCTTTTTGAAGGACGGGAATATTCTGGTCAACGAGCGCACCGTGGACTATGCGCGCCTTGTAAGCTCGGTGGGTATTAACGCGGTGGCGATCAACAATGTGAATGTCGCGGGGGAAGCGGTTCGGTTGATTACAGGCGCGCATTTTCAGCAGCTTCAAGCCTTGGCCGGGGTGTTTGCCAGCCACGCGATCCGGTTGTTTCTGTGCCTGGATTTTGCCGCCCCGATGGATATCGGGGGGCTGCCCACCGCCGACCCGCTGGACGCGGACGTTCAAGCCTGGTGGAACGCCAAGATGGCGGAAGTTTTTGCTGCTGTTCCCAATTTGGGCGGCTTTGTGGTGAAGGCGGATTCGGAAGGTCGGCCCGGCCCGTTCACCTACGGCCGTACCCACGCGGACGGCGCCAACATGCTGGCGCGCGCCGTAAAGCCCTATGGGGGCGTGATTCTGTGGCGCTGTTTTGTGTACAATTGCCAGCAGGATTGGCGGGATCAAAAAACCGATCGCGCGCGTTCCGGCTACGATACCTTTGTGCCCCTCAACGGCCAGTTCGATGAGAGCGTGGCCTTGCAGGTTAAGTACGGGCCGATGGATTTTCAAGTGCGCGAGCCGATTTCGCCGTTGTTGGGCGCCATGCCGGATACCAACCAGATTCTGGAGCTGCAAATCACGCAGGAATACACGGGGCAGCAAAAGCACATCTGTTATCTGGTGCCCATGTGGCGGGAAATTCTTGGTTTTCAAACCTACTGCAAGCCAGCCGATCACCGGGTGGCGGATATTGTGGCCGGTAAAACTTACGGTAACGCGCTATGCGGCATCGCCGCAGTATCCAATACCGGCGATCAACCCAACTGGACAGGCAGCGACACGGCCGCCGCCAACCTGTACGGCTACGGGCGGCTATGCTGGGACACAACCCTCAGCGCCGAAGCCATTGCCAAGGAATGGATTGTTCAAACCTACAGCGAGCATCCACAGGCCGTAACCGCCATAACGCAAATGCTGATTAGCTCCTGGCCCGCCTATGAAAAATACACAAGCCCCCTGGGCATAGGCTGGATGGTAAACCCAGGCCATCATTTTGGCCCGAACGTGGACGGGTACGAGTACGACCGTTGGGGCACCTATCACCGCGCGGATTTTGCTGGCATCGGCATCAACCGCGGTGAAAGCGGCACTGGATATGCCCTGCAATACTTTGCTCCAAACCGGGAGCAATTCGGCAACGTCGATACCTGTCCGGAGGAACTGCTGCTTTTTTTCCACCATGTTCCGTACAGCCGAGTGCTTTCAACGGGCAAAACGGTGTTGCAGCATATTTACGATACGCACTTTAGCGGCGTTAAGGATGTGGAGGCAATGATCGCCCTGTGGAAAAGCGTTGAGCCGATGATAGACCCCGCGCATTATCGCAAAACGCTGGACGGCTTGCTGTTTCAGTTGGAGCATGCAAAGCTTTGGCGGGATGTGGTCAACACGTATTTCTACCGCAAAACGGGGATACCCGACGCGCGGCAACGAAAAATCTACCCCTGAGCGTTGCCATTTCCAAATCTAATATGAACGCCTGGCATGGAATTGTATTGATATGGGAAATATGCCTTCCTGTGTGCGCGCGTCTATGGATTCCACGCGCAGAAATCCGCAAAAGACGCCCGCCTGCATGGCGGGCGCCTTTTGCTACTGCCCTGATTGGGAACTGACGGGAATGTGCAAATTGACGCTATCGGACATTGGGAAAAGGCTGCTCAGGTCCTCATTAACC
>Ga0116170_10000384_pt1 | contig 46535 bp, 34 predicted proteins | sample AD_JPNHW1_MetaG_FD_89797 | JGI IMG/M metagenome (GOLD analysis project Ga0116170, IMG submission 89797) | Active sludge microbial communities of municipal wastewater-treating anaerobic digesters from Japan - AD_JPNHW1_MetaG | ecosystem: Engineered > Bioreactor > Anaerobic > Digestate | place... | reverse complement strand
TACATGACGTACTCTTAGACCAGACTTAGACAAGTCTTAGGCCGGTCTTAGGAAAGAAATTGGTTTCAGAGGGAATCATGAATCCATTGAATCACACTTCGCATTTCGCGCTTCTGATTTTGCATCCTGTTCATCATGATACACAAATATACGAAATAATTCCGGCTTTTTACGCTTCGTAATTCAATTTCTGGAATTAATAAGGGTGGTTTTTCCCGTCACCCATCTTTTCTCAGCCGCTCCAGGATCTCGAAGACGGCCGGACAGGTAGCGCTGTTCTTCAGGGTCAGTGTCAAAACCTGGTAGATCCTGGGGCGGTCGGTGTGGGGATACTCCCGGCAGGCACGGGGCCGGGTCCCGTAAATGGCGCAGCGGTTATCGCTTGCCAGAAAAGGGCAGGGCATATGCGCGAAGATATAATCCCCATCTTCATCCACTACCAGGTACTTTTCCACAAACATTGAAGGTTTTATTCGCAGGAAGGCCGCGATCCGTCTGACATCGGCATCAGTGACCCGGGGGCCGAGACTACGACAGCAATTGGCACATTCGAGGCAGTTGATCGATCCGAATACCGCTTCATGAAGGGCATGCACCCGTTTGTCGAGTTTACGGACATCGCCGGTGGAGAGGCGCTTTACCAGGGCGGAGTGCTCCTTGCGCGATGCTTTGGCCATTAAAGCCAGTTTGCCGGGGTCGACCATAGTGGCGATATCAAGTGCCCGACCAATCGCTTCGATTCAGCGACAATGGTTGCGGGGTGTCAAAAGTAGTTTATTTCGGGTCATTCTTCAGCGATCCGATTGAACTTCCGTGTTAATCTGCAGAGCGGTATATTCTTCCGGACTTGATTTTGGCTTTTGCAGATCGTATTTTTGTAAAAACCCGCTTCGGCAATAATTTCATGTTATGGATTCAGAAATATACGAAGACATACTTTACGACAATCGTATTCTCCGCTGGTCGGCCAGGATCCTCGGAACGATTGAGGTGGTTTTGTTATTTTATATGACCTTCGTTGAGTTCAAGGAAGAAATTAATAACCACAGCGCTTCTCCGTTGCTGACCCTGATCAATGGACAGTATTTCCTGGCAGTCACCCTGACGCTCGCTTTTATCGGCCTTATCATTGCCTATTGGAAAGAGGGATTGGGAGGAGGGATCACACTTATCAGCCTGATCGTGCTGTTTATGGGCTGGAACGATTTCCACATCGGTTTTATCTTAGGTATGGGAGTGATTTCCATTCCTTCCATCTTATATGTTGCATACTGGCTGAGGGTTTCCCGGGCCGTGAAGAAAGCCGGAAGGGCTACTTTGCCTTAAGCCTCTTCAGTGCTTCTGTTCCCGACAGGCTGTTCGGGTTCAGTTCGACGGACTTCTCATAATTCCGGATGGCAAGTTTCTTCTCACCGGCGGCTGCATAAGCCTCTCCCAGACTGTCGTAAGCGTTCCAGGATCCCGGGAATGCCACTACATTCATTTTAAATACAGCAATCGCTTCCGCGGTCTTTTTCGCAAACAGGAACTCGTATCCCAGGGCGTTCATCTCTTCCTCCGAAAGGTAATATCCGTCCATATTTGCGCGCAGCTTTTCAAATTTTGCCTCTCCCGCGCTGATACCGGAATCGTTGATCGTTTTCCTCAGCACATCCGCAACCGAGGTCTTCAGGTACTGCTGAAGCCGGTTGACCACCAGTTTGTTGCAGCCATCCACTTCGGCGACGTTGAATGCCCTGAATTCGGTGCGGGTCGAGTTCTGGAGGTCGGTAATGACCCATTCCCCGCTGCGGTCACATACGACGAAATGCACATACCCCGTCGGGATGTAATCAGCGTAAAGCGCGTAATCGGCATCCACGGGATTCTTTTTGACATAATCCCGGAAATCGCGCGCCAGGTCCCATAATTTTTTCAATTCATTCGGGCCTTCCTGCGAAGATTTCAGCAGAACCTCATCCTTCGCGGCGGATGCCTTGCACATCCGCATGTCGTTGATCATCTTCACCAATTCATCTGCGCCTTTGTTGTTAGCCTGGCCGTTGACGCGAAGCGGGAAAACCATCAACGCCGACTTGCTGAACTTTTCTTTCATCACTTGCTGTCGTGCCGGAATTGCAGCTGTTTCATTTTCCGGTGGGATTCCGCTCCTTTCGTTCATGATCGCACGCATCTTGCCCGGCTTGGCATTTCTTGCTGTTTCCTCGTTCAAACCCATCTGCGGTCCGAGTCGTTGCGCCAGCAGTACGGAAAAGCCCATCGGATCGGGATCTCCAACCTGCCTGAAAACTTCATCCGCTTTACTCAGCCGGTCTTTCCATACGACAGCCCCCGACTGATCCACCACGATCCCGATGAGTTCCTCAATCGCGTGTTTTTTGGGGTCGCCATTCATTTCAACATACAATGCATACGCGGTTTTTATGGGATTCCGTTTCACAAAATCTCCCACCGAATCGGCCAGATCTTTTAATGCTATCCTGCCGGAAGTAGTGAATGCAGTTTTTCCCACTTCGATGTCCTTCAATCCCTGTTGTTCGAGAAGCAACCCGATAACTTCAGAGACTCCCGCTGTAGGGTTCCCGACAAGACTGACCGGAAGAATGGTCAGTGATGCATCAATCCCTTTTGACTTCATAATACCGAGCCTCACCTGCTGTTCCCCGGGAAAAGCCCGATCCGTTTGATCCTGCTGTCCATTTGCCCAATCCGCCGTAAAAAGAAACAGGATGAAGGCACTCAAAAAAATGCTCAAAGAGAAATGATCTGTTTTCATTTTTGCCTCCTTTTTTTGCTTTCGCACAATATTGCACGAAAATATCTCCTAATATACAAAAAAATCAGGCTGTTACAAGGTTTTAGGACCTGTATTTAAGCTGACAGGCTCAAAGTGTCTTTCAGTCCTTAATGCACCTGCCGGTTTATTCCTCATGGTACCATTTGATCCGGTTCGATGCGCGCATAATCAGGGCAAGGATTACAAACATTCCGATACTTCCGGTCAGCAGTGCATAATCCTGTAATTGTAAAATGGTGAACAGGAACAGGTACAAACCTGTTTGCAATAAGATTACCCACACTGCCATTCCGGTGTTCCGAAGGATCGTGAAGGCGTACCATGAAATCAGGAGCGTGACGGCTACGGCCGAGATCAGGTAAGCCAGGTTGAATCCAATCTGTTCGCCTATGGAGGTCAGTAAGGCGTAAAAGATGAGCAGGGCAAAGGCCACCAAAGCGTACTGGAAGGGATGGATACGCATACGGCTTTTCAGTTCGATGAAAAGAAAGACAATAAAATTGAGTGCAATGAACAAAATGGCATATTTTACCGACCGCATTGACTTTTGATAATGATCAACGGGGATTAGCAGCTCGACTCCGAATTTTGCATCGTGTGTGTTGTATTTTCGGTCGGCCCATTGCTGAGGGAAGTTTCGGTTCAGGTGGGTCACTTGCCAGCCGGCGGTAAATCCTTTTGCCGAAACCTGGCGGTTGACCGGCAGGAAGCCACCCGTGAATCCCGGATGGGCCCAGCCGGATCGAAGCATGACTTCAGAGGTTTTTCCGAGCGCCTCCACCGAAAGATCTTCCGATCCGTTGAGAACCAGTTCAATCCCGAAGTTCAAAGGCTGTTTCAGGTCAAAGGAGCTGTATTTTATGGTGATCCCCGAAGGGAACAGGTCGGTATCGGCAACACCCGGTTCAACCGGGTATTTACTGCCATTGATGATCAGTTCCGGCAGGTTTTTAATACCCCGCATATCTGAAATACCCAGGGTAAAATAGGCTGCGCTCCAGTTGTACCGGGCATTCTGAAGGTCAAGCAGGGAAACATCCGGGGGGGCAAAAGAGCCTTTTAACCGGAGTTTACCTTCGTAAACAACTACCGTGTAAATCCCGCGTTTCCTTGTTTCGGGATAAAGTGTTCCATCCATGTTTAAAGTAGCCGGAAGAAAATGCGCCACCCCATGCTGTTCGGAAGAGACCTTGTTATCGGAACCCGGTTTATCGACCGAAAAAGGTACATTCAATACGGGACCGGCAACCACCTGTTTACTTCCCCATTGGGCATACAGTTCATTTTTCACTTTTTCACTGAGGGTCATCCGTTCCTGGATTATTTCCTGGATCAGAAAGGAAGGAATAAGCAGTAGAATGGCCAGGAAGGCCACAATGATCATCTTAACACCATAACTGTTAAGGAATTGTTGAACACTTTTAGTTTCCATGATGTTTGTTTTAAAAGCACTTTGAAATGCAAAGTTAATAATGAAAAAAATTATTTTTGGTTTATGAGTTTTTCAAGAGCAGCCAGGTGCCGGCGAAACAATTCCCGGCCATGTCCTGTTGCTTTATAGCTTGTACTGGTTTTACGGCCGATAAATTGCTTCGAAACTGCGATAATTTCCTGTTGTTCCAATGCTTTCAAATGGCTGGCCAGGTTCCCGTCGGTCAATCCAAGCAATCCCTTCAGTGTATTAAAATCGAGCGTGTCATTGACCATAAGCGCCGACATGATTCCCAGCCTGATGCGGCTTTCAAATACTTTCTGCAGGTTTGAAATGGGATTCTTCACCGGGTTCTGGATAATGTTGAATGATTGAAAACGAAATATTTCATAAAATTCCGACTACTCTACTTTTTTTTGCCGTTCGTATCTGTAATACATGATGGAACCGTAAAGCAGGTGCATCAGCCCGAAACCGATGGTCCAAAGCAACAAACCCTGACTGACGAAGACCCCGGCCAGGATTCCCAGTGCAATTTCGGTAAGTCCCAGGTAATGAATTTCGCTGAAGGTAAATTTCCCGGCATTAACCAGCGACAGGCCATAAAAAATCAGCATCACAGAAGCGACCAGTTCCAAATGGTTTCGTAGCGCCAGGATCAGGATAAAAATTCCGCCTGTGAAAAGTGGAATGGCCACGTGAATGATCAGCCGTCGGGTTGTGGTGGTCCAGACCGGCTGGCCGGCCAGTCGGGCCTTTCTCCTTGAAAAACAGGCAGCCCCCACGATTGCAGCTACCAGAACAAGTATCGCATCCAGCGAAAGGTACAATCCAATGCCTGAAGTTATCGAAACATCTGTACTGTACAGGAATTCACCGAATCGTTCCTTATCCGAATCAAAAATAAAAAACCAGGCAAAAAATGCCCCGATCAGCGCGCATAAACCCGCGAAAATACCCGCTAATCCACTCAACGATAAAAACCTTGACGACCGTTCCATAATGTCGCGGATGGCCCGGAGGTCGTTATTGGGGTTGGTCGATTCTGATTCCATTTAAAAGTACTTTGAACTGCAAAGTTAAAAATAAAAATCAATATACAATGGAATCAAAAAATTTCATGATGAATTATATAAAATCGGGACAGGTTTGCAACAAAGAATTGCTATTCCTCCTGGCATCAATGAATCTCAAAGGTGAAACACCTTTCATTTTCAAAAAATTGCAGGAAAACCCCGGGGTTGTGACAGGATGGTTCAGATACGACTGCGTCAGACTTTAACGATTTTAATGCTACCGGTTAAAGATCCTCCATCAACCTTTAAAATATAAACTCCCGGTGGAATGGTGTGGTTTTCGTTTCCAATAACAACCGGTATATCCTGTTTCCCCTTCGGGAGGTTGCCCTGAAAAATAGTTTTAACCTGCGTTCCGTTCATCGTGGTCAGGGTTATCGAAACAGGACATTCTGCCGGGAGGTAAAAACGAAGACGGGCCTGGTTTTGAACAGGATTGGGGAATGCCGATAATGCTATTTTCTTCGAATTTCCGGCCGGAGAAATTCCGGTGAGAATATCGTCGAGATTGGCCTTGTAAGACGATAATCCGTAGGTTCCGGCAACGATGGTCCGGGTGGGTTCATGGATTTTCAGTGCACAAATGCCAACTGCGGGAAGTCCGTCCCAGATCCACGACCAACTTTGCCCGTCATTGATACTGCCATACAGACCCGCATCGGTTCCCACGATGATTTTCCCTGGAAAATCCGGATCCAAAGCAAGGTCATTTACCGGCAATTCAGGCAGATTTCCACTGATATTGGTCCAGGTTTGTCCCAGGTTGACTGATTTAAAGACATGCGGGAGGGGTTCATCCCAGCGGAACCCCGATAAGGTTACATAAATGGTCTGGGCGTCGATAGGGTCGGCCTTGACCCGGGTCACCCATCGTTCGGGAAGCCCGGCTGAAATGTTTTGCCAGGTAAGTCCGCCGTTTGTTGAAACATGCACCAGTCCATCACCCGATCCGGCAATGACAATGGATGGATTGACCGGTGAAACATCGATCGTGGTCAGGGTATAGAAATAATGATCAATACCATGTGTGAGATCATCGCTTACAGGTTGCCAGCTATCGCCGTAGTTGGTGGTTTTCCAAACACGATAGGTCCCGAAATAGAGGGTGGACGAAGACTGCGGATCCATGGCCAATGGCGCAGACCAGTTGACGCGGTCGCCCGACATCGGACCTGAAATATAGTTCATGTTGTATCCTCCGTCATCCGACCTGAAAAGATTTCCGTACTGGTACTCGCAATAAATCCTGTCGGAATAGGTATAATCTACCAGGCAGTACATGCCGTCACCGCCGAGAATCGGTTCCCAGGTGTTGATGCCCCCGTCCCAGGTACGGATGGTATTGTTATCCTGGGTTCCCCCGTAAATCCGTTCCGGTGTCAGGTAGTCGATGTCAATGGCGTAAAATTGAGTAAGGGGCAAATTATTGATCTTGTTCCAGATGTTTCCATTGTTGGTACTGCGGTAGAATCCCCCATCATTGCCTTCCAGAATGCTGGTACCCGTGAAAAACATAGCGTGATGGTCGACGTGAATCCCGGAATTGGAGATATCAATCCAGGAGCTGCCACCGTTTTCGGTTCGGTACAGCGACACCCCCATTACGAAAACCCTTTCGGAATTAGCAGGATCGATTCGGATTTGTCCGAAATACCATCCGAAATTGCTGTTCATGCCGTTCAGGCTCCAGTCGTTGGTGCGGGTCCACGATGCTCCTCCATTGTTGGTTTTGAACACCCCTACTTCTTCATTATCCAGGTCGTAAAAAGCATAGAGAATTTCGGGATTGGAGCGTGAGATATCGATCCCGATCCGGCCGACATTATCACCGGTAAGCAGGCCGTTGGTCAGTTCATTCCAGGTGGTTCCGCCGTCGGTGCTTTTCCAGATGCCGGAAGTTTCGCCGAAGGACCTGCGATAGATGAGACCCCTGGTACGTTCCCACATTGAGGCGTAAAGAATCAAGGGATTTGTAGGGTGTTGCACGATGTCAATGGCTGATGTACTGTCGGTCAGGAATAGCACCCGGTCCCAGGTTTGTCCGCCATCATTGCTTCGGTAAATACCTCTTTCGTCGTTGGTGGAGAAAAGATTTCCGCAGGCGGCGACAAATATCCGGTCGGAATTGGCGTAATCAACCAGAACCCTTCCGATGTAGGCTGAGTTTGTCAAACCCATATGCTGCCAGGTTTCGCCGGCATCGGTTGAGCGGTAGATCCCGTTTCCGAGAAAGCTGAAACTGGATGAATTGGCCTCACCGGTGCCGCACCAGACCGTATCGGGATGATTGGGATCTATCGCAATATCACCTACCGAGATGACCGGTACATCATCGAACAGGTTTGTCCAGGTATTCCCGGCATCGGTAGTTTTAAGGATTCCGCCGGTCGCTCCGCCAATATAAATGATCTGTGAATTACCAGGGGGGCATTCCACATCGGTGATCCTTCCCCCGATGTTGTCCGGCCCTGTGAAAGTCCATGGGTTGTTGCGGTTTAAACGGGTTTGCATCATGACCTGGGTCTGTTGTACTGCATCCAGGTATGCCACCGGGTTGATCCTGCCATAGGGATAGGTTCGCTGCAGGGCCATCCAGTCGGAGGGCTTGAGATTCGGGGTCTTCCATTTTTCAGTTTGCCTCCGGGTTGGTGAGACCACCGAAACGATGATGAAAACCATAATTGCCATCAGAATGAATCCGGCTCCAGAAATAATCCAGGCACGCCGGTTATTTTGTACGTTCATAATACAAGATATTGATGGAACTAAAATACAGGTAATTTTCGAATCGGATATCGAAATATTTCCCCTGAATTAATCTGAAAACAAGGTCACCCGCTGCAGATTCACAAAAAGAACCGGTATGTTGGTATTGCAGAATTAAGTACCCGGCATTGATCAGGCCGTATATTACGAGCGTATCACTCTTTCCGGATCTTTAACGTATAATGAATGGTATTCAGGTCGAAGGCATTCGGAATTGTTTCGATCCGCTATATTCCGGCCTCAAAGTCTATTGGAAGATAATATAAAGTTTTACCACCTGTCCTGGCAGTGTAGGTTGACCCGGGTTTATTCTCGCCACGATATCGTCTCTCACCCCCTGAACAGCTCCCGGTATTCCCATCTGACAACTACCTCCCGGTTCAACCTGAAAGTCCTGGGATTGGGTGTATCCATCGGTTCCAACCATGGAAAGACGCACCGTGACGGTTCCCGATCCGGCATCACTCAGGGTAGCGACGATGGTATAGCCGTTTAATGCAACAGGAGCCGCCGGCTCTGTATAAACGGCCGAAAAGGTGGCATTTGCTTCATAGAAAAACTCAACATCAGGCAGGGATGGAGATGCGGGCAGGAATTTTACCTGTTTTGATTGTGCCGGCAGGGTAGGATGCTGTGCTGTGATGGTAATATTGACCTCGGTTGCGGAATAAATATCTACAACGTAAGAACCTACTTTATATACCGTATTAGCGCGGCAGAGCCACACATAGGCGGTCAGTATAACCTCGCATGCAGCAAAACCGACCCCGGTGGGGGCAAATGCTCCGCAAATGGTCTCTTTTGCAAGGCCAATCGGGATAGAACCATAACAGAGTTTATTGAACAGGCTGTAGGCTGCGGCCTTGAACCCGGAAGGGGGAGGAGGAGCGGGGTTGGATGGCATAGAATACCCCCAGACGCCGTCGGTATATCCCGGATTTACCTGAACCGCACCCTTTTTACCCTCACTGGTCAGATAGGTTGCATTCATGGTAAGCCCCTTTACAAAACTGCCGCCATTTCCGTAAGTTGCCGTGATAACCGCATCGATGGAACCGGCAGAATTGGGTTTGAATAGATTGGCAGCGGAATTAGAGGTAGGTTGAGATCCGGATCTCACATTTACCGGTGGCACATAGGTCTTGCTTCTCATTGGTCCGGTTACGGGTGGTTTCTTTTTACCACATCCGCAATTGCCGGTTGATTTGACATTTTTCGGATCAAATGACATCTGGTAAGATCCAAGGGTGTCGGGTAAGGTAAGCCTCACCACTGTAGTGTTTTCATTAACGTAGGTAAACGACATGATACCCAGATTGGGGTTGCTGATTTGGCTGACTGTACCATCCGGATTAAAATCCATCAACAGCCTGTGATCCGGATTCATATCCGCAGCATCGACCAGCGCCTGGGTTACTGTAAGCGGTAATCCGGTAGCATCTTTAGTTCCCATAAGAATAATTTTTCTGCCTGCGCTATCAACCTCCAGAATCTGATGATCCTCGGGATTGGAATAGATGGTTTCGGTGTACTCTTTCGATCCCTGGTCTTCATCATCCGATTTCTTTTTACAGCCGGATATCAGAAAAGCCATTATCAACACCGTAATGATCAGATAAACACTGTGTTTTGTTTTCATAGGATGGTTTTTAGTTTTAAAGGATTTGACAGTTATTGAAATGTCACTTTTCAAAGATAATCAAAACGCTCCCCAAATCAAATTTTTTTAAACATAGATGACTAATTGCATGTTTATTATCATGCCAGGCAATTAAACCCGGAGTCTTGATCAATAATTCAGATAAATTTAAGCGCTATTGTTCTAGGTCTGTATCGGAACTAATTAAATGTAATTTTGAAACATCAAATGACCGTATGAGGTTAAACCGACAGAAACCTTTGGAACCATAACACCAGATTAGCCATCCGTAAATCATGCTGACTAAAGAAATCATTAAATACCTGTTTAACATACTGCCATGACACCCACGATCAATATGATGGCAAAGCCTGTTGGCGCCCAATGTAATTTAAATTGTGTTTATTGTTATTACCTTGAAAAGGAAAAACTGTATCCCGGTGAGCCTTCTTTCTGGATGATGAATGAAAAGGTGTTGGAATCGTTTATTGCGCAGGTCATCTATTCCTGCAGGGAGCCGGTTGTTCAGTTTGCCTGGCATGGCGGCGAACCGACCCTCCGGGGTCTTGATTTTTTTAAAAATGTCGTTCGCCTGCAAAAAAAACATAGCGGGGGAAGAAGGGTTGAAAATTCGCTTCAGACCAATGGGACCTTGCTTACGGATGAATGGTGCAGGTTTTTTAATGATCACCGGTTTCTGATCGGTATCTCCCTTGACGGGCCTGAGCATTGTCACGATCATTACAGGATGACCAGGCACGGAGCAGGTAGCTTTGCCCGGTGTATGAAGGGGTTGGAACTACTGGTGAAACATAAAACGGAGTTCAACACGCTGACGGTTGTCAATGATTATAATTCGAAATATCCCGAAGCGGTTTACCGGTTTTTGAAGCAGATCGGCAGTCGTTATATTCAATTTTTACCGGTGGTCGAGTGGATTAATACCGGGGCAGGGCCCCGGGAGCTCAGTAAACTTCCGCCCGAATCGGGAAAAACCTCTGAAGTGACCGATTGGACAGTCGATCCTGTTGATTACGGTAATTTTCTGATTACAGTTTTTAAGGAGTGGGTCAGGAAAGATGTCGGCGATTATTTTGTGATTACCTTCGAAAGTATTCTGGCCAATTGGATGCGGGTGCCCCCTTCGGTTTGTGTTTTCGCCGAAACATGCGGTCATGCTGGGGTCGTTGAACATAACGGAGACGTTTACTCCTGCGATCACTATGTATTTCCCACGCACAAACTCGGGAACATCCTGGAGGATTCCGTTCAGACCCTGATGGGTTCCCCGTTTCAGGAGCAATTTGGAAGGAATAAGCGGGACAGACTTCCCGGATTTTGCCTGAGATGCAGTTATCTGGACCTGTGCAACGGCGAATGTCCCAAGAACCGCATTGCAGTCACTCCCGAAGGCGAAACGGGATTAAACTACCTCTGCAGGGGGTTTAAGAATTTTTTCGGTTATTCCGAGCCCTATTTTGATTTCATGGCCAATGAATTGAAAAACCATCGGCACCCTTCAAATGTGAAAAAGTGGGCCATGGAGCGGTAAATTGCATATTTTTAGCCCTGATCATTTGGGAATCGCCCTTTATACTCCGAATCACTGCATCCCTTGAGGGAATTATCGTATAAGGATCATCTTTTTTGCCTGCATTTGATTCTTATATTCAAGCATGACACAATAGACCCCTCCCGGCAATCCTGAACCATCAAAAATATATTGGTGAAAGCCGGGTTTTAAAATGTGATTTTCCACCACGTTTATTATCTTTCCCATCATGTCGGTCACCACTAAACGTACCGGTCCCGTTTCCGGAATTGATAGGGAAATATAGGTATGGAACGTGAATGGATTGGGCCGATTCTGGAGAAGCACTTCCTCATTTTTGTACGCTGGGAATTGTTCCATTCCAACAGCACGCGCAAGTTCTGCCTTGAGCGAATCGTTTTTCTGCCGGAGTTCTTCAGTGGTCCATCCGGGAACCGTTACGTCGTCGCGGATCTCCCCGGTTGTAAAATCAACCAGATTGGTCTCTTCGGTCGGATCCGAAATCAGACAGTACAATTCCCATTCATCCTGCTTTATACCCTTCGGATCAACATACTGAACAATTTTCCAGTCACCTGTACAAAATGCCCTCGGGTTATTGGGTTGGCGTACAGTTCCTGTGTCCAACGGGTACCCCAGTGTAATCGTCGAATCAACCCTCGACAAGAACAGGTCATAGGCTGCTTTTTTATAATTACCCGGATTGATGGTACCCAGTTCGGTGATCATGTCACATCCCATGAACAGTACGCCGGTTCTTGGATTCCCGTCATTCCCGATGATGGGACCCTGGCTTGTGCCTTTGATATATGGAGAGAGGTTAACCCCGGCAAAGGGCTGAACTTGAATATTCCCGTGGCGTACTTCCAGCTTGTTTCGAATCTGATCTTCCTGAATTCCCGCCAGGCCAAGCAGGGTAGGTACGAGGTCGATTGAACTTGTGGGCTGAGTGATCATGCGCATCTCCTGTTGGTCCGGATTCACCAGAGGGGAGGAAATAATCATCGGAACCCTTATCGTCTCTTCATAGGCATTGTGCCATTTCTGAATGATTCCTCCGTGGGATGAAAGCATATCTCCATGATCTGAAATGAAAACGATCAGGGTGTTATCGGTGAGCTTATTGGAGTCGAGAGCCTGTAGGATCTTCCTGATCTGCAGATCGGCAAGGTATTCGCAATAGAGGTAGAACTGGTTATAACTCAGCGACCAGGCAGAGGCCTGATCACCCTGGAGTTGAAAGGGTTGGGTTGACCTGAATGGAAGCCCTTTTTGAATATAGTTATAATCGATGGTAGCCCCCCAGCTCAAACCCCATTTCAACGCATATTCTTGCTGGCATTGCGGTTTTCTGGTGAGATTTTCAAGGTAGGAGGGGGGCAGGGCGCTGTTGTTTTGAGGAAAGCCGTCTGGATTCAAATCGACCCTGAAAATCCGGGTGACCGTATCCCCGTTCAGGATCATGGTAACGGTATCGGACCGGCTTTTTTCTCCCGGTGCGGGGATATTGGGTATCGGGGGAAAAGGAGTCCAGGGGACGACACCTGCATTCCCGGGTGGAACAGTCCAGTTGATCGGCCAGGCGCTGATGTCGTGTGGATTGACAATTGAAGCGACGGTAAGCCAGGGAGTCGTGAGGGTATCGTTTCCTTTTTTGTTGAGGAAATCCACCACATTTTCAGTAAAAACGATGTCGCGAAAAACGCCCAGATTGCTTGAAGTGCCGCCATGTGGCTCGGGGTAAGAACTTTCCCAGTCGGAAAACCCCCACGGCTCAAGATATTCGGGTGGTTCGGCTTCTGATACATGCCATTTGCCAAAATAGTGAGTCGTATAACCTGCCGCGCGGAACCAGTCACCAATGGTTGGTGTTCCATCAGGATCCAGGAAAGGTACATCCTCAGCCGATTTAAAAAGTCCGTCGGTCTGTGTAACCCCGGTTACATTCGGATACTGACCGGTCATAATGCAGGCTCTGCTGGGAACGGAGGCGGCAGAGGCGGTGTAATGTTTTTGTAACACCACGGCATTTTGACGTAACCGCAACAATCCGGGAAAATACTTTGTGTAAGGATTTTCGGGCGAAAGAGGCCGGAATCCCAGTATTTCCTTGAATCCCTGGAATGCTCCCTGGTAAGGGCCATAACCCTCAGGCGGAATCTGCATCTGATCAACCATGATCACAAGAATGTTCGGCGGAGTTGCCTGCCGTTTATCCTCAGGGATTGCCTCCCGGAAACCCGTTAACGCCGTGACCGCAAGGAGCGAGGAAGGAAGAGCGAAAAGGGTTCTTGTTGAAAGTTTTTTCATGTATAAATAATTTTGTCAAGACCTTTTATTGGTTTTTGTGATCTTTCAGATAATCAGAAATCACAAGGAGTAAGGTAAATGCAACAATGTGAAATAATCCCGGTTGTCACCAGCCCGGATATTCCATCAAATCAATTATAAAAATACTGAGAATATTCCAATTGAACCTTCAACCGTTAAAGTTTCCCGATTAAAGATAAACATGTTAACTTTGTACATTAATTAAAATTCTCATGAAGCCGATAATTCGTAACATCCTTGCAGTCGTTGCCGGTATAGTTGCCGGGAGCGCCGTCAATATGGGCCTGGTCATGTTGGGAGGAGCGGTAATCGCAGCCCCGGCAGGCGCCGATGTTACCACAACCGAGGGGCTCAAAGCATCGATGCACCTCTTCACGCCGGTCAACTTCCTGTTTCCCTTTCTGGCACATGCGGTCGGAACATTTATCGGTTCTTTGGTTGCAGCCCTGATTTCAACAAATCACAAAATGGTTTATGCGCTTGTTGTAAGCGTTTGGTTCCTCGCCGGCGGGATTATTAATGTCGTCATTCTTCCCTCCCCTTTGTGGTTTACGCTTGCCGACCTGATCCTGGCTTACATTCCCATGGGTTATCTTGCCGGCAGGTTGATTGTCGGAAAAAAGTAACCCCAAACGGATGCTTGCGTCAAAAACCCTAAAACATTTCCATCGCAAACTGCAGCAGAAATAGTATTAAAATATTCCAGATAACCATTAAAAAAATCATTACAAATGAGAACACTGATATTTTCCGGAGCGGCTTGTTTGATGTTGCTCTGCATGATCCCTGTTAACATGATGGGACAGGGGAACCAATCAACCAGTATTCCCCAGAGGATAAAAAATTGCGATACCCTCGTGTATTACGGATTGGATATATCGCATGTAAGGGTGACTGATGTTGATAAAATTCCCCGGAGCCTGAATTACAGCAAGGTCTATCCTGCCGCATGGGTTCAATATCTTGAAAAAGAGCTTTCGCCGTATGATGACGTAAGGCGTGAATTGAAAAACTATGGATTTGTTTATGTCCCGGATGAAGTTCAACGCAAAACCCGATTCGTTGTTCCTGATTTCATCATTGATAAGGATTATGCTTTTCCGTCCGACACTGTTCAAAAGGCCATAAGCTCATACCGGTTGACCCGGCAAACGGGAACGGGATTTGTAATCATTGCAGAAAATTTCAATAAGCCCGACGAGGTTTCGACGGCATGGGTGACCTTCTTCGATATCCACACGCGTGAGATTATCTGGGCAGTAAAGGTTACCGGACCTGCGCGTCACATGGGTTATACTGCACACTGGGGGTCAGGACTGGAGGATGGCGTGAGAGAATTCCTTAACAACTACTTCTGAATCCCTCTTACACCTTACCATTACCTGTAGGTTCCGGTAGTCTTCCGGTATTCGGCCATGTGAATAAAGTATCCGAACCGGGCTTCCGAAAGGTCGTCGTTTGTCTTTTGCAGAATTGCCTGAGCTTCCAGCAGGTCGGAAACATTGTTAATCCCGGCATGGTAATTATTCCCGGTAATCTTTAAATTTTCTTCAGCCTGCCTGACAGCCTCTTCGCCGATTTTTATCTGCTGATAAGCTTCGATCACGTTACTCCATGCATTTTCCATTTCCAGATTCAGCATTTCGGCTGTGTATTTTACCTGGTTAGCAGCGATCTCTTCTCTTAGCTTTTGTTCTTTCAGTTCGTGGGAGGCTGCCCACCAATCAGAAAGGGGAATATTCAGGGAACCAAATGCCATCAGGTTATTGTTCCAGGAGTTGCTCATATTATAGGAGAATGCACCGACACCTACCCCGAGCTCCGGAAGGTACTTGCCCAGTTTCATCCGGTATTGAAGGTTTTCGGCCTCGACTTTGTCCCGGATCAAACGATACTCTTCCCTGTCGGATACCGCCGTCTTGTGATCGACGCGAAATCCGGCCGGTTCAATGATTTGTAACAAGGTGTCAGAAACATTCATGAGTGAATCGTATGGGACCCCCAGATGCTGGCAGAAGGCCATGACCAACATCCTGATCTTGTTATTCAATTTCAGCCGGTTCAATTCAAGCTCACTCTGTTTTAGTGTGACCTTCAACACATCGTTATAGTTTACAAGTCCGGCTTGCTGGGCTTTGTTCACATCCTTTCTCAAATTCCTGAGCAAACTGTCGTACCGGTCGATTGTCTTCAATTTTTCCTTCAACGTCAGGATCTGCCAGTACTTTTTCTCGGTTTCCAGAAGTACCTCATTTGTGGAAAGGGATTGTTTTGTCGAACTGACATCATACCCAAGACGGGCCAGCTTGTTGCCAAAATATATTCTTCCCCCGGTGAAAACGGGTTGTGTCGCAGTCACAAATCCGGTCGTAAGTTTACCCAGCGTCGACATAGAGATTCCGGGAAAATATGCGAATTGGGTTGCAAACGGCAAGGTGGAGGGATCACCGTTATAGACCGGCAGATTTCCTCCCGGAATTTCAAGTTCGATCAGGGGTTTGTTGAATCTGACAGCCAACGCGGTTGCGCTGACCGAAGGAAAATACTTCGTAAATGCTGCTTTTCTGACCTGCCTGGAGGATTCCACCTCGAGGATCCCGTTCTGAATCCGGATGTTGTTTTGCAGGGCCAATTGCTTGCATTGATCCAGGGTATAAACTTTCTGGCCATGGGTGACCATCGTAAATCCTGTGATTATAGCAACCGAAACAATGGCACTCTTCAATGAGACACCCGAACCCTTAATGCGGTTTGTCATCGGCCGGTCTTCATGCTTGTACAAGGTCCAGTAAAGAACAGGTAAAATATAAAGGGTGAGAAACATGGCGACGATAAGCCCGAAACAGATCACAGTTCCCAGCGGTCCCCAAAGCAACGACCTGCTGATGATCATCGGAATAACACCTACTGCTGCCGCTGCTGAAGTTAAAAATATGGGGCGCATCCTTCGCTTACCTGCTGCCAACGCCGATTCATAAACCGTCATCCTTTGTGATTTCCTCAAATCGATCAGATAATCGATCAGGATGATTCCGTTTCTGACCACCAATCCGCAAAGACTGGTTATTCCCAGGAAAGAAGTCAGACTGAACGGATATCCCATCAGATACAATCCGATTGCTGCCCCGGGCAGTGTCAGGAGCATGGCCGACATGATAAGCAGGGCACGTCTGGTTTTTTTAAATTGCACTAAAAGGATGAAGAAGATAATTACGATACTTATTGCCAGTGCATAGGTCATTGGCGTGAAAACCTCAGCCTGTCCTTCATATTCTCCTCCGTAGCTGATCCTAGTTCCCTCCGGCAGCTTCAGTCCGTCGATCTGGGGTTTTAGTTCGTTAAATACGGAGGATGCCACAACTTTACTATCGTTATCAACCATTATGGTCAGGGTGCGCACACCGTTGCGGTGTACGATTGTTCCTTCGTTCCAATCGGGCGTGAATGTGGAGAACGATCGCAACGGGATTGCCTTCAGGCTGATCGGCGAAGTTATATATTGGTCCTCGAGAATGCGTATGTCCTTAGGCCCTTTTGTCTCCTGCGTCAGCATCACTTCAACGGGATAGTCATCCTCCCAGATTGTCGTAAGGGGGATACCGTCGAGCCCGACCATGAGAGAGGTCGCGATGAAACCCTTACTATAACCCAGGCGATTGGCTTTATCGCGATCAAGGTTCACGGTAATTCCGGTTCTCTTTTGATCCCAATCATCATGAATCCAGGTAATATGTTTGTTTTTTTTCAGAATTTCACAAATTTGTTCCTGAACCAACCTGATATCCCTGATCGAATCGGATGAAATTCTGATCTCGATTGCTTCTTTATTGGGTTGCAGGGCAAGTTCCTTCATCTTAACATGGGCATCGGTAAAATATTCTGCATATTTTTCGCCGTATTCCGCGATAACCTCGATGGTTGCTTTATTTGATACCGTGTTTACCAGGAGTTGTCCGAAATTGGTTGCGGGCATTTGCGGTGCATAAACCGTATGAAACCGGGGAGAACTGGTGCCAATAAAGCTTGTAACGTTGGTGACCCGTTTATCCTTTTTCAGAATAACAGCCATGGAATCGACGACTTCTGCGGTTCGTTCCAGAGAAGTCCCTGAAGGCAGATAAATTTCCACAGGAAACTGGTTTCTTTCAACGGTCGGGAATATCTGCCGGTCCAGTCCTGATAAAAGGAATCCGGCTAAGATGACAGAAATTATTCCGGTTCCAATGGTTATCCATGGATGTTTAAAAGCTTTTTCGAGCGATTTATCATAAGCATTTTGCAGAATTTCCAGGAAGGACTTTTTCGAAGAGGCCGGATTGGTTCTTTTTAACCCTTTTTTGATAAAGCTGTAGTTCAAATAGGGCACTAAAAACACGGCGACCAGGATTGAAACTGTCAGGGCGACTCCCACAACAACAGGTATGGTTTCGGTAAATTCGCCGGCAGCGCCGGTCAGAAACAGGTTTAGCGGGAAATAGGCTGCGAAAATGGCTAAGGTAGCCGCAACGATCGGTGTAAACAATTCACGTGCGCTGGCAATGGCTGTATGCCAGGGGGAGCCGCCCCTGTCGAGCCGTGTTACATGGTTGTCGATGATCACAATGGAATTGTCCACGATCATCCCCAGAACAACGATCAGGGTTGCCAGTGAGACTGTGTGAAGTTCGATATGGAGTGCGTACAGAATGCCCATGGTGACCAGAACAGAGACCGGAATGGTCACTGCAGCCACAGAGGAGATCCTGAAAGGCAACAGGATCATGGTGACCAGAATGACTGCAACAATTGCGATCAAAAACTCCTTCATGAAGTTGCTGATCGAATCCTGGACATATTTTGGCAACTCGGATATTTTTGACACGGTTATCTCTTTCGGGCACCCCTTTTCAAACCGTTTCAATGCCACTTCTACATCTTTACCAAACTGAACAATATTATTTCCCGGTTGCATTTCCAGTGAAACCAGCACGGTTTTCATCCCGTTCTGCCTGATATAATTATCGGGATCCGCCAGTTTGCGTTCAATCGTTGCGATGTCTTTAAGCCGAATCACATTACCGGCAGGATCCGCGTAAACAATTTGTTCGGCCAGATCGTTTTCGGAGGCAAAGCTGGCCGGCAGATGCACTGCCAGATCGTGTCTGCCATCTTTAAGTACCCCGGCGTAGCTCACCATCCCGTTCAGTTGATATGAACCGAGCAACGAAATTGTTTTGATGCTGTACTCGTTCAGAAGTTCTGGTTTGACATTGACAAAGATTTTTTCCTTTTGGATTCCATACCGTCGAATTTTGGAAGTAGTAGGTATTTTCCGGCATTCTGCCTCAAGCCTTTTTACTTGTTCTTCAAGGTCTTTATAGCTTTTTGATTCGGATGAGAGGGTGATCAGAATTGCCGAGGTATCCCCAAAATCAGAATTCGCAATCAATGCCAATACCCCTGAAGGAAGTTTCATTTTCAATTCGTTGAGCCCATGTCTGATCTTTGACCAAAATTGATCGGAGTTGGTCACCTGGTCGGTCAGTTCAACAAATATGTACATGATTCCTTCCTTAGAAAGCGAATAGGTTTTTTCCTTGTTTACCTCCTTATAGCTGTAAATATAGTTCTCAACCACCCGGGTCAGTTGTTCTTCGACCTCGGCCGATGTTGCACCGGGATAAATTCCAACTATGACGCCCTGTCGGATCGTAAACTGGGGATATTCATTGCGCGGCATACGAATCAGTGCAATCACACCCGTTATCATCAGAACCAGAACAACCAGAATGACGATCGTATGATTTCGCATGCATGCCGCGATAAAATCAATTTTTACGCGTTTCATCTCAAATTTCAATTAGACTGTTATCAGATAGTTTTTCAATACCGCTTGTAACGATCGTTTGTCCAACAGTAAGCCCCCCGGTGATTTCAATGCCTGCACCACGGAATTGACCGACCCGGACAGTTTGTTTTTTCACTTTTGACCGGTCCGGAGTGACGATAAAAACATAAAGATTTCCTTCCTGGTCCTTGCTAACCGATTGATAAGGAATGACCAGGACTTCGGATTCCGAGTCCGGCGAAAGGGAAACATCGCAGACCATGCCTGGTTTTAGAAGGTGATGGGGATTATCTACCTGGATCTTAATCGTATAGGTCCTCGAAATAAGGTCGGCAACCGGACTGATGCTGGTCACCTTTCCTTCGAAAAGGGTTCCGCCTGCAGCCATCACGGATATGCCGGCTTTTCTGCCTTTCTCGATTTTGTTGACCTCATTTTCAGGAACAGCAATCCTTATTAACACCTGGTCGATGCTTACCAGTTCAATCGCTGCACCCGCAAGGCTTAATGATATCTGCCCGGGTTCGATATTTCTCCGTCCGACAACCCCGCTAATGGGAGCCGATAATTTGCATTTATCAAGATTATTCTTTGCCAGATCGAGTGAAGAGGTTGCCTGTTCGAGGTTCGTTTTCATTTCGACCCATTTTATTTCGGGAAGTGTGCCCTCCTCGTGAACCTGCTTCAAACGGTCGTAAGCATCTTTTGCCTGGTTGTATTTTGCAAGGGCCGTTGAATAAATATTTCTTAAATCGGAACCATCCAACGTCGCCAGGAGCTGACCTTTTTGTACCGGATCCCCTGCATCGACCTTAACGCTTTCGATCATTCCCGTAACCTGGAAATTGAGGGGAATGGTCTGTAATGCCTCAACGGTACCACTGTATTTCAGTTGAGTTGCACCGGATGCAGTAATAACCTGCGCTACCCCTACTTTTATTTTATCAGTAGCCGGTGATTTGAGACTGGGGTCCTGGCTGCATCCTGTTAAAAGAAGGATGAGAAAAGCCAGATAATAAATGCTATTTATCTTCATGGTTGTTGTTAATTTAAAACATACTAAACGTACGGTATGTTAATGATTTAATTTGTTTTGAAATGATTTTTTTGATTTCTGATTATCGTTTCAGGAGTAAATAAAATTGATTCATTTGCAATTGAAAAGTCTCAATTGCATCGGACGGAGAACTGCGGGCAATGAGATTGGTGGCGATTCCCACGGCAATACTTAATAAATTAAGGGCCATGACCTGGGTATCAATATCGTTGCGTATTTCGCCGATTTCAACCGCGTGGTCTAAAATCTTTTTAATTCGGGTTGTCTCAACACTGAAGAGTTGTACATTGTCGTGGTCATAACCGGGATAGTGTCTGAAAGCGTCGATGATAAGCGAAAGATAATTTACAGGGACGAATTGCTGGGGTTCAATACGGATGGCATCAACAATTTGCCTTGCGTGTTCCACATTTTCACGGATAAATTCTGCAAGGGTGATATCCGGTTTCAGATTGCCAATTGCAGATATTCTCAGATACTTGTCGATAACCGCCTTGAACAATTCCTCTTTATTCAGAAAGTGGTGGTATAAGGCTCCTTTGGTAAATCCGATGGCCTTACTGATATCGCTGATTGAAACGGCTTCATAACTTTTTGTCAGAAAAAGACTGTAGGCCTGATCGATAATATACTCTTTGGTATCATTCATGTCGATACATACTGAACGTTCAGGATGCAAAAATACATCACTTTTTCCAATGTCAGAAAAAAAAATTACGTTACATCAAAATTTCGTGAAAATTGCCTGGTTATCTGATGGTTTGTCCAGAGATATGCCATCAAATCCGTATCAACGTGTTGCGTACCGCAATCGGACTTCCCTTTCCCGGTGTTTGTCCTTTATGAAAACAATCGTCCGTCCGTCGTCGAGCAAAACCGGATATTTATCTTCGAGAGAGCCTGCCCGCAATTTTTCTTTTGGCACCGAAATGGGATGGTTTGAAACCTTCAGCCTGTTATCCACGATATCGGCATTAGAAATATGTCGGTGATTTTTCATGGTAGCCGGTATTACATTAGTCGGTTAAAAGTAAGCCGGATTGGAAGAAAAAAACAAATCTGTGCGGCTATTTTATGAACAGATGGTGGTAATAACTTTTTTTTGGGGATCACCGTTCAATCATAGAAATGCATCCTGATGCAGGACAGACGATTTTACACAGATTGCAGCCGACACAATCCTCTTCTTTAATATTATAGGTGTTGTATGGCAATCCCTTTTCCAAAACGATGGCCTGATGGGATGTGTCCTCGCAGGTTATATAACACAGACCACAATGGATACACAGGTCCTGGTTTATGGAGGCCACCACCTTGTAATTCAGATTGAGTTCTTCCCACCGGGTGATCTTCGGGACCGACAATCCCCTGAAATCAGAGATCTGCTGATATCCTTTTTCATCCATCCAATCATTAAGTCCTTCGCAAAGATCTTCAATGATCCTGAATCCCCCCAGCATGGCTGCTGTACAAATCTGAACGCTGGAGGCCCCGAGCAGGAAAAACTCAACGGCATCACGCCAGGTAGAAATGCCACCGATACCCGACAGCGGAAGATGACTCGTAACCGGATCCTGTGCCAGCGTTGTGAGGAATTTCAGGGCAACGGGTTTCACGGCCGGGCCGCAATATCCGCCAAATGTTGAACATCCGCTTACACCCGGGTTAGGAACCAGGGTTTCGAGGTCGATGCCCGTAACCGACTGGATGGTATTGATCAAAGAGATCCCGCCGGACCCTGCTTCGGCAACCGCTCTTCCTACGGGGACAACGGAATGAACGTTGGGAGTGAGTTTTGTGATCACGGGAATTTCAGCCACTTCCATAACCCATTCAACAATCATGCGTGCGATTTCTGGATCCTGACCAACGGCGGCGCCCATACCCCGTTCGACCATACCATGCGGGCAGCCAAAATTCAGTTCCAGTCCGTGTGCTCCTGTATCCTGAGTTCTTTTCACCAGGTCATGCCAGCTTTCCCTGTGGTTGTCGGCCATAAGCGAAACCACCATGGCACGGTCAGGGAACAAATTCAGCACTTCTTTGATTTCAGCAAGGTTAATTTCGACCGGACGGTCAGAGATCAGTTCGATATTGTTAATCCCGGCTATTTTTCTGCCACTGTAATTCAGACTGGAATACCTGGATGAAACATTCCGGACCGGTGCTCCAATGGTCTTCCACACGACTCCTCCCCAGCCAGCCTCAAAAGCCCGCAGAACATTGATCTTTTTATCGGTCGGAGGTCCGGAAGCGAGCCAGAAGGGGTTCGGTGATTTAATACCCAGAAAATTGATACTAAGATCTGCCATATGTTTATTAGTTTTTCTTGAGATACGTCAAAATTGTCATAGCTGCCTCCTTTCCGTGCTGTACGGCATGCACCACTTCTTTTCCCCCGTTCACCACATCGCCTCCCGCGAAAACTCCGGGTATGCTGGTCTCAAATCCCGGGCCGGTAAGGATTCTGCCATGTATGTTCTGAAGCGATGATTTCCCGATCCAATCGGTATACGGCACCTGTCCTGTTGCCTTGATGACCATATCGGCTTCGATGGAGAAGGTCTCCCCCGTGATGACAGGTTTCGGACGGTTGTCATCATCCTGATCCTCAAGTTTGATCCGGTCGCAGATCAGGCTTGTTACCTTTCCATCCTTTCCCAGAATCTCCCGGGGACTGGCAAGCCACTGAACCCGGCAACCATCCAGCCTGGCAAGATTCAACTCCCGGTCGGAACAAGGTTTTTCCTGAACGGATCTGCGGTACACCAGCGTAACTTCATCGGCCCCCAATCGCCTGGCCTGGGTTGCGGCATCAATAGCCGTCATTCCCATCCCAATTACGACCACTTTATTTCCTACGGGCACTTTACTGAATTCTCCCGTTCTGATCCTGCTGATAAAGCCAATGGCATCAATCACTCCATCGAGATGTTCGCCGGGAATTCCCAAAGGACGCGTTTTCCCAAGACCGATGCTAAGGAATACCGCATCAAAACCGGCTGTAAGATCTTCAAGAAAGAAATCACGGCCCAGTTCTTTCCCGAGTTGAAGCCCGATTCCTCCAACGGAAAGAATGTAATCAACTTCATCCCGGCACGATTCCGGAGTGACCTTATAGGCTGCGATCCCATAAGTCAGAAGACCACCCGGCCGTTTTTCCTTTTCAAAAATGGTCACGCGTACGCCCTGCACGGCTAAAGAATGAGCGCAGGCAAGTCCTGCAGGACCCGATCCCACCACGGCGACTTTTTTATCAATAAAGCTATTGGGATTAAACAAGTTCCATTTCTCCTTCAATGCTTTTTCTGTTGAAAACCTTTGCAATCTGGCGATTGGCACGGGACGTTCTTTCTGAAGCTGATGCACGCATACGCCTTCACAGAGCCGCTCAACCGGACATACCTTTGAACATGCTAATCCCAGAATATTTGAGGTAAAAACAGTCCGGGCCGATCCCTTGATATTCCCGGTCACAATCTGACGGATGAACTTAGGAATATCAATGTGTGTCGGACAAAACCGGGCACATGGGGCATCATAGCAATTAAGACAACGGCTTGCTTCCATAATCGCCGCATCAGCATACCGGAAGGGAGGATTGATGTCGGAAAAATTCCTTGACAATTCTTCTTTTGACAGACGGTGACTTTGTACAGACATGTTTGATGGTTTTACTGGATGAACCTGTTTCTATGGTTTTAACAGATATAACAGACCTGATAAAAATAGCTTTTCAATAATGCAACCATTCAAAATTATAAATTCATCCGGATATTTCACCGATTCCCTTCAGGTATTCACCGGATCATTGCTTCAGACTATCGATAAAACTTTTACAACTAATAACATCCGATTTAATTTTGTTGCATCAATCAAAAACAAAACAGCAAATGAAAACAATCATCAACATCCCGGTTCTGATCTTAAGCGCATTATTTCTTTTTTTGACCGGAACGAAGATGGCCACGGCCGAAGGGTTATCAAGAGACCTTAACCGTGAATCGGAAATCATCACAATTGGCATTCTGGCCCCGGTAACACCTTCAGAAGCTTATTTCGAGGAAGTGTCAACAGCGTTTGATTACAGTTCATTGGTAGGCCTGCTTACGCCGGAAATGCCCGCTTCTGCTTCCTTTGAAGATTTCCCTGCTGAAAACCTGATGTTTAATGACCTTGCTCCGGTAATTCCGCAGGAAGCGAGCTTCGAAGAAATTCCTTCGACGATTGACATCGATAACCAGTTGCTTGCACCAGTCACACCCCGTTTTGCCGAATTCTGATACCCTCAATATATAATTCCCACTATTTTCCGGAAGGCTGTCTTCAAATTTTTAGACAGCCTTCTTTTTAACAAGATTTTCTTGACAATGAACGCATTTTGAAGTATATTGCGTAATAAAAAAACAGGTTTATGAAGACACGCATGATAGTTTCCGTTTTGACCGTTGGAATTGTCTCCGCGGTTCTATTGTTTTCCTGCTCTAAAATCAGCGAACTGGCCTCCGTCGACATCACCTATTCACTGCCCAGGACGAACTTCACATACACCCCATCTACGCTGAAATCAAGTGAAGAGATCATGTACCAGGAATTTGTAAAAATCAATGTGGACAGTTTGCTTAGCGCAAATGGAATCTCCAGCGGTTCTGTCGAAGATCCCAGTTTCACCAAATTCTCCATCACGATTACCCTTCCGGCCGATGCAAATTTTGCCTGGCTTCAGTCAGCCCGTGCAGTGGTTGCCGACAATGCCAACTACACTTCTGCAGTTCAGATCGGAAGTGTAATCAATGCCGGTGGAACCGGAAAGACGGTGGTTCTTACTGTAAATAGCGACAAGATCCCCTTTACAAACCAGGGTTTTTATCTCCGGATCTACGCCACACTGACCGGACCGGTACCCTACACATGGATTCAAATGTATTTTGATTCCGAGCTGAAAATGACGCTGAAACCCTTATAATTGCGGGTATTTACTGGATTTGACCGGGCAATTCTTACCAGATGGAAGGTTTGATAGTGATGCTTGGTTTTTAAAATCAGCACCGGATTTGTTGAATCTCATCTTGTAGAACGGATCAAGGAAATCACCGGAATTCTTGTTATTTTGTTTTGGGCTGACTTAATCAGGCCCCCGCTAAATGCATGTTTTACCATGTGTCGTGAAGATTTTGTAATTTTGAAGGATCAAAAACAATTGGTTATGTGGAAAATCGGATCCCTCCTATTCTTATGCCTGCTGGTTTCGGGCATCATATTCGGGCAGGAAACTGCGCAATGGCGCGGGCCTAATCGCGACGGTATCTATCCCGGTACCGGTTTATTGAAAAGCTGGCCTGAATCGGGGCCTAAACTACTCTGGCATTTCGATGAACTCGGAGAAGGACACGCTTCAGCCGCTATCTCCGGGAACAGTGTTTATACGACCGGGGAGATCAACGGAATAGGATATCTGTTTTCATTTGACCTGGATGGGAAGTTGAAATGGAAAGTACCCTATGGGGAAGAGTGGACCGAAAGCTGGCCCGGGGCCAGGAGTACGCCCATGATCGTTGATGGGAAAATTTATTTGCTAAGCGGGATGGGAAAGTTGGTTTGCCGGAGCGCCGACAATGGAAATCTCATCTGGACGGTGGATGTTTTAAAAGAGTACGACGGACCAAATATCAGATGGGGTATTACCGAAAATCTGTTAATTGACGGAAACAAGTTGTTTTGTACCGTTGGGGGGAAGGTCAACAACATCGTCGCCCTCGATAAAAATTCCGGGAAGTTAATCTGGAAGAGTCCCGCGAAGGGAGAAGAGAGCGCTTACTGTTCTCCGGCCCTGATCAGGCATTCAGGCCGGAAATTTCTTGTAACCCATACAGCCGGTTCCATTTTGGGTCTTGATGCTGAAACAGGCCGGTTAATCTGGAGTGTTGATCAGCCCAATAAGTATTCAGTTCATGCCAATACACCCTTTTACCACGATGGACATATTTATTGTGTATCGGGATATGGGAAAGGTGGAGTCATGCTGAGACTTTCGCCCGACGGAAACTCCGTACAGGAAATCTGGCGAAACACTTCACTGGATAACCGAATGGGCGGATTCGTTTTCATGAATGGTAAGATTTTCGGTTCTGATGACTCCAACAAGGCCTGGTTCTGCGTTGACTGGAAAACAGGCGTGGATATGTACAGTGATAAAATCACGGGTCGTGGTAATATCATTGCGGCCGACGGAATGCTTTATTTATACGGCGAGAACGGGGAAGTTGTATTGGCAAAACCGGGTCCGAACGATTTTAAAAAGATAAGTTCTTTCAAGGTACCTTACGGTGAAGCACAACATTGGGCCCATCTGGTCATCCACAATGGCAGGCTCTATGTCCGTCATGGAAACGCGTTAATGGTTTATGATATTTCACAATGATAACTATGAAAAACGGTTGGTTAATAATAACTATTCTTGTAATTGTTCAAACGGCATGGTCTCAGGTTCCGGCACAGTGGAGGGGAACTGATCGCAGCGGGATTTATCCCGAAACCGGTTTGCTGACAGAATGGCCGGCAACAGGGCCGCAACTTTTGTGGTCGGTCGACGGGATAGGAACGGGATATTCCTCTGCAGTTTCGGATGGCAAGGTAATTTGTCTTACCGGAATGGTGGACGAAAAGGATGTCATCACTGCTTTGAATCTGGATGGTTCCGTTCGGTGGAAGGTGCCTTTCGGCCCGTCATGGTCGAAATCATTTCCCGATGCACGGTGCACTCCAACGATTGACGGGGACCGGGTTTATGTGGTCAGCGGTTCGGGAGTCCTTGCCTGTCTTAATGTCGGGGATGGAGCCATCATCTGGTCTTTCGACGGGGTAAAACGTTTCGAAGGGCTTTACGGGGAGTGGGGTGTCTGTGAATCGTTGCTGGTTACCGGAGATATGGTTATCTATTCCCCGGCCGGAATGAAGACCACACTGGTCGCGTTAAACAAAAAAACCGGTGAGACCTTATGGGAATCTGGCACCCTAAACGATAGCAGCGCCTATGTATCACCCCGATTGATCCATTTTGGCGGGAAAGATATTATTCTTACCGTGATTAACAAGTACCTGGTAGGGGTTGAGCTTCAGACCGGAAAAATTCTGTGGACCTACAACTATTCGGCACTGGCTCCTGAAAAGGGGCTGAAGGTATGGCCTGGTGCTCCCAAAACCAATACCATCACGCCGCTGTTTGATAATGGCAATATTTACATTACCGGGGGATACGATCATGTAGGAGCCCTGTTTAAAATATCGGACGATGCCTCGGCTATTTCCCTGGTGTGGACTGATACGGTACTGGATTGTCATCATGGCGGCGTGGTCAAATCAGGTAATTATATCTATGGCTCTAACTGGATCAATAATGGTATGGGGAACTGGTGCTGTATTGACTGGGCCACAGGTAAAAAAATGTATGAGCAAAAATGGTTTAACAAAGGACCGATTATCGGAGCCGATGGAATGTTATACTGTCAGGATGAAAAATCAGGAAATATAGGATTGGTAAGACCTACCCCCGAAAAATTTGATCTTATCAGTTCTTTTAAAATTCCCCTGGGGAAAGGACCCTACTGGGCCCATCCTTCCATTTACGGCGGCAGGCTTTATGTTAGACACGGGGATGTATTAATGGCTTTTGATATTGCAAAGAAATAAGATTCGTGGTCTGTCGCGCCTGAAATCAATAGCTTAATTCCAAATCATACGGTAAAAAATCGACTTCATCGACATAAGGCCCGGGATGGTCAAAAAAGTTCGTGTCATGCTCCTGAGAACTCTAATTTTACAAATAAAAAAATGAACCATTTCCGTTATGCCATTTTGCTAAGCCTGCTGACCCTGATCAATTCGTTGCTTGTTGCACAGTCTTTATACCAGTTCCGCGGGCCGGATCGCACCGGTATCTACCCGGGGGAACATTTGCTCAGACAGTGGCCTGCCGAAGGCCCCCCGTTGCTCTGGCAGGCAACAGGTACCGGGAATGGGTTCAGCACTCCGGTCAGCAATGGGAAGTTAGTTTATGTTGCCGGGGAAAAAGACAGTACCGGGTATATTTTTGCTTTTGATAATAAAGGGGTTTTAAAGTGGAAAAAGGAAACCGGTCGCGAATGGACCGAAAATTTTCCCGGCCCGCGTTCGACGGTCACGGTCGTGGGGGATTTGCTCTATTATTGTTCCAGCATGGGCAAAATAATCTGTCTGGATGCTGCGAACGGTGAATCAAAATGGGTGGTCGATCTACTAAAGGATTTACATGGTATCAACATCAGGTTCGGATATACCGAATCGCTGCTGGTTGACGGGGATGTACTTTTTTGTTCACCGGGCGGACCGGATACCAATATTGTCGCGCTGAACCGGTTAACAGGATCACTAATCTGGAAATCAAAAGCCATGGGTGATTCCGCTGCTTATTGTTCACCAATTTTGATCCACCAGGGAGGGAAAAAAATCCTCACCACGTTATCGATCCATCATCTGTTAGGAATTGATGCTTCCGACGGAAAATTATTATGGTCACAGAAAATAGATCGTCAGGGTGATATTCATTGTAATGTTCCATGGTTTGAGGATGGTGATCTTTATATCAATGATCGCGGGGGGAATGGTCTTCTTAAGTTGTCACTCACAGCGGCTGGAGATTCTGTAAAAGAGGTCTGGCGAAATTTCAAGGCCGGAAATGTGCAAAGCGGGTTCATTAAACTTGGGAACAATCTTTTTGGATCCCGTTACCGTCCGGCGCGGTTCGAGAGCATTGATGCCACAACAGGACAGGTCGCCGATACGTTGAAATTCAGCGTCGGCTCCACTATTTATGCCGACGGGATGTTTTACTGCTATGGTGAAGATGGTACGATGGGACTTATCAGTGCTGATCAGGGGAAATTGTCGTTGGTGAGTTCCTTTAAAATCACAGAAGGAACGAATGAACATTTTGCCCATCCTTCAATCCGGGATGGCGTGTTGTATGTTCGTCATGGCGATGTTTTAATGGCATTCAATATCCGAAGACAGGAGGAATGACTGATGATATTTCTGCTAAATTCAAATATACCGATCTCTTTACGGCCAGGTGACTAAAACAATGAACAGGACAAAATGGGACGATGGTCAATTCTTCTTCCGCTAATCATTTTTTTTCTGGGAACGGGTGTAATCCTGTTCTGGCTTTTCCATGACCCGGTTGCGGATTACATTCCATCACTTCCGGGAATGGATCACCGGGGAACGGGCGTGAAAACAGCGGAGGAGGTGAAAATCGGAGCGCTGTTCACCTTTTTCAGATCCTCTGTAGAAAAGACCGGAACCAGTTGGCCCCGGTTCCGCGGGCGTGATTTTGATAACATAAACAAAGAACCGGTAAAACTGATCGATTCCTGGGGGGGAAAGGGCCCTGATATTTTATGGAAGGTGGAACTGGGGGAGGGGCACGCTGCGCCGGCAGTCTATAACGGCAGGGTATATGTGCTTGATTATGATGAAAAGAAACGGGAGGATGCATTGCGTTGTTTTTCTTTGACCACCGGGGAGGAATTGTGGAGGCGGGCTTACGGAGTCAGGTTAAAGCGCAATCATGGGTTGTCGCGGACCATTCCGGCAGTGACAGACCGGTATGTCGTCACGATCGGACCAAAATGCCAGGTGATGTGTTGTGACCGGATCAACGGGGACTTTTTGTGGGGAGTGGACCTGGTAAAAGAGTACGGTACAGAAGTTCCCTTCTGGTACACGGGACAATGTCCGTTGGTCGACAACGACACGGCTATAATTGCCGTCGGAGGTCGTTCGTTGTTCATTGCGGTTGATTGCAAGACCGGAAAAAAGGTTTGGGAAACCCCGAATCCCCATAAATGGAAGATGTCGCATGCATCGGTGATGCCCATGACATTGAACGGGAAAAGGAGTTATGTTTACTTTGCCGTGGGAGGAATCTGTGGAATTTCGGCATCGGCACCCGACCGGGGAGCTATACTGTGGGAATCTACCGAATTTTCTCCGTCAGTCATTGCCCCTTCTCCGGTGATCTTCGGGAATGGGTATATCTTTATCACGGCAGGTTACGGGGCAGGATCCGCATTGCTTCAGGTAAAAAGCGCAGGAAATATAGGGCCCGGCAGGTTTGCAGTATCGGTGTTACAAAAATACAGACCCTCCGAGGGACTGGCATCAGAACAGCAAACGCCTGTTTATCTAAATGGTTATCTTTATGGAATTCTGCCAAAAGATGCCGGTAATTTGCGGAACCAGTTTGTAGTCGTTAAAGCAACCGAGTGCCGGAACATTATTACTTCCAGCGGGAAAAGTGACCGTTACGGCCTCGGCCCCTTTATTTTTGCCGATGGAAAGTTCTTTATCCTCAATGACGATGGAGAGATGACCATTGCCACGGCGACTCCAAAAGAGTTCAAGGTCCTCGACCGGGCAAGGATCATCGATGGCCAGGACTCCTGGGGGCCTGTTGCGCTCACCGGGAGTTATATGTTGATCCGGGATTCAAAAACGATGGTATGCCTGAACATGAAAGCCAGATAAATGATCCGTTAATAATTCAAATGGATGAAAAGTAAAATTATCATAATTGCCGCCATCGTGATGCTCATTGCAATCATGGGATATATGGCCTGGGATCTGTTTTTGTCAGCGCCTCCGGAAGCAAAAAATCCATGGGAATATAAGGTGGGCGATTTAAAACGGGTCGACTCGTCTATCCTGAATTACATCGAGATGAAACCGTTTAAACCTGAAATGGAGGAGGTACACGGGGTGGATGTAGATTCATCAGGAACGATTTACGTTGTGGGGAAGAACCGTGTTGGAATTTTCGGCCGGGACGGGAACCTGAAAAATTCATTTCCGATAAGCGGTATCGGAACCTGTATTACAATGAGAAATCAGTTGATTTATGTAGGAATTCTTGATCATATTGAATTATTTAACATGAGTGGTGACCGGATCAAAAGGTGGAAACGAACCGCCCCGGGATCGGTTATCACCAGTATTGCGGTCAACGGAAATGATGTTTTTCTGGCTGATGCCGGTAATAAAATGGTTTACAGATATACAGCAGCGGGAAAATTGCTAAACAGGATCGGACAAAAGGATACCGTGCAGAATATCCCCGGGTTTGTGATACCAAGCCCCTATTTTGACCTCGCCATTGGGAAGGATCGTACACTTTGGGTTGTCAATCCCGGCAGACATTCCTTTGAACATTACACCATGGAGGGACACCTTCTGAACTCGTGGGGTTCCGCTTCAAACAGCACAGCAGGTTTTTGCGGTTGCTGCAATCCGACAAACTTTGCCCTTCTGAATGACGGATCATTCGTAACCAGTGAAAAAGGGATTGAACGAATTAAAATATACTCGAACGAGGGAGTGTATCGGGAACTGGTTGCCACTCCTGAGATGTTCGCGGAAGGGGTCAAAGGGTTGGACCTGGCTGTGGATCCGCAAGGCAGGATCCTGGTTCTGGATCCGGCTAAAAATCAGGTGAGGGTTTTTGTAAGGAAGTAACAAAAAAGTTAGTCAATATCCTCTTTTATGCCAACACGACGTGTCTTTCTCCAGAACCTGATCCGAGGCGGGATTCTTGCCGGATTGGGGTTGCTGACCGGATCACTTGTTTTCCGGTCGCGGAAAGGGGGAACATGCCGGTTGAATATTTCCTGTAACGCCTGCAGCAAAAACGGAAGTTGTACACTGGTTCCGGCGTTTGAAACACGACAGTTTGTCTGGCAACTCGACCCCTCTAAATGTATCCAGTGTGGACGTTGTGCCACCGAGTGTGTACACACGCCATCGGCAGTGAAATGTGTGCATGTTTACGCCATGTGTGGCTATTGCGATTTATGTGGCGGATACTTCAAACCCGACACCAAAACCCTGAACACGGGCGCAGAAAATCAACTGTGTCCGACCAGCGCAATTAAACGGAGTTTTATCGAGGACCCCTTCTTTGAATATACCATTGATGAAAATCTTTGCATAGGTTGTGGCAAATGTGTCAAGGGTTGCGGGGCTTTCGGGAACGGATCCCTTCAGCTTCAGATTCGCCACCATATTTGTGATAATTGTAATGAATGTGCCATTGCGCGTAAGTGCCCGGCCGGAGCCTTCAGCCGGGTACCAGCAACGAGTCCATACTTACTCAAGGGATTTGGGAAACAGCCATTGTCGGGGGACAAAACGGGAGGACCGGAATCTTTTTAACTATCAAATAAGAAAATGCACATTCGCAGACATTAAATATTTGATTTGACAACATGTTCAGGAAAAGCAGGGAGTTCTGGTTACTTTTATTGCTGATGCTGTTGGCAGGTAGTTCCTTTGCCATCCAGCGGTTCCCGCGACCGGAATTTGAGACCGGGTACCAGCAACCTGAAACTATGCTCCCCGGACCGCGGGCTGAGATCATGGCCGTGGTTGATCTTGCCGTTCTGATACTGGCCTTGTCAGCCGTATCATGGATGGTGTTAAAAAAGCGATCGCGAAAAGGGGTCTTTTGGGTTTCGATGTTTTCCCTGGTCTATTTTGGATTTTACCGTGAAGGCTGTATTTGTGCGGTCGGGTCTGTTCAGAATGTAACCCTTGCCTTGTTTGATCCGACCTATCCAATACCGCTAACAGTTTTAGCCTTCTTTATTATTCCGCTTATATTCACGCTGTTCTTTGGGAGGACCTTTTGTGCGGGAGTATGTCCTTTCGGCGCAATGCAGGACCTTGTGGCTTTCAGACCCAAAACGATCAATTCAAAGGTTGATGCCGCGTTGGGGATGATGCCCTATTTGTACCTTGGATTGGCCGTGCTTTTCGCTGCTACGGGTACCGATTTTATTATTTGCAGGTACGATCCTTTTGTCGGGATTTTCAGGATCAACGCCGGTTTTTCAATGTTACTATTTGCCGCGATTTTATTGTTAACCGGAATTTTCATCGCCAGGCCTTACTGCAGGTATTTATGTCCCTACGGTGTTCTTCTGAACTGGATCAGCCGGTTTTCATATCGCCATATGACTATAACGCCGGCCGAATGCATCAACTGTCGGCTCTGTGAGAATTCGTGCCCATACGGCGCCATAAAAATTCCGAACTCCGTTAAATATGCCGAAACCAGGCGCCAACGGGTACGGAAACTGATGTTTATTACCTTGCTATTTCCCTTTCTGATGGTCGGGGGAGGATGGGCAGGAAGCAGATTGCAAGAGACATTTGCAGGTGTCAACCGGACCGTAAAGCTCGCAAAAGAACTTCTGGTTTCAGATCAAAACGGACAAGACGTCGAATCGTTTGAGATAAAAGCATTCAGATCATCGGGGAAACCGCTGACAGAGGTTTATCAGGAAGCACGAATTATTCTTCATAGATTTTTAATCGGAGGATGGATATTGGGGGCGTTTTTGGGATTAACGACCGGTTTGATGGTTGCAGGAAAGTTGTTGGAAAATCATCAATCGGACTATGTTCCTGATAAAGGTGCCTGTTTGAGTTGCGCAAGATGTACGGATTATTGCCCCGTGATGGGAAATACCGTGCCAACAGAATTGAATCATAAGGCTTGATGAAATTGGAACTTATTGTGTTTTTAAAACAGCATCACTTTCAAAACGGGCTGGAATCAACAACTTGGCAGTCAAGTAGAATTTTAAACCCGGGATTCAAAAAGATGAAATGATCGATGGATAAACTTCCTGATAAATCCCCTGACCGCACCATCAGGTCATTGCACATCACGGCTTTCGCAGGCTCTGTTTTTGCATTGATCCTCAGTGTGATGTTGATCTTAAATTTTCTGCAGATGAAGCGGATTGATCCGCTGAATTCACGCACCCTGATCTTACTGAACGAGCGGCTGAAGACCAACCCTGAAGATAAAACATTGCGTGAGGAGATCCGCAGCCTTGATCTGCTGGCACGGAAGGCATTTTTCACAAGCCAATGGCAGATCAGAATTGGAGGATACCTGTTGCTGATAAGTGGTTTGGTAGTAGTCATTTCCCTGAAAACAACCGATTTTATTGTAAAGATTTCACCCGATGAACCTGGGCGGCAGAAATTGGATTTTTGGGAACGGCAGTCTGCAAGCCGGAAGTGGATTGCAGGGGCTGGTGTGGTGATGATTTGTTCCGCTTTGATCCTCGCTTTTATGACCGATCATGAGCTGGGAAGAGATCTGGAACATGCTTTAGGCGGAGCTGTTGCGGCAAAAGGTGAACCGGCAAATGCAAATGTCGGATCTGATAAGGCAAACCGGGAGAACAGGATGGTCGAATTACCTGCGGATGTTCCGGGTATGGTTTCCGATTCCGTTACACAGAGTGCGGATCAGCCATCAGGTTTCGCCGCAAATCCCGTGGGATTCCCGACCCAGGCCGAAATCCGGAAAAATTTCCCCGGATTCAGAGGTCCTGGTGGGATCGGAATAGATCATCATAAAAACATCCCGGTTTCCTGGGACGGAAAATCAGGGAAAAATATTATTTGGAAAACCAAGATCCCTCTTCCGGGTTTTAATTCGCCCATTGTTTGGGATGACAGAATCTTTTTATCGGGGGCCAATGAGACCCGGCGCGAAATATACGGGATCGATGCCGGGAAAGGAACGATTTTATGGACTACGGTAATTGATAAAGTCCCCGGAAGTCCTGCCAAAGCGCCAGCGGTTAACAAAGAAACCGGTCAGGCAGCACCGGGTATGACCACCGACGGACGGCGGGTTTATGCCATCTTTGCCAATGGTGACATTGCTGCCCTGAATTTTGAAGGGAAGATCGTCTGGGTTAAAAACCTGGGCGTTCCCTCCAATCACTACGGGCACTCCTCTTCCCTGATCATGTATAAAGACCGGGTGATTGTGCAGTATGATCAACGCGGAAGCGCCGCCGTGATGGCATTGGCCGGACCAACCGGCGATGTGATCTGGAAAACCCAGAGGGCTGTCAAGGTTTCATGGGCTTCGCCGGTTCTGGTTCATACCGGGACAAGGATGGAACTGATCCTGGCGGCCGAACCGTTCATTGCTGCTTACGATCCTGAAAACGGGAAGGAATTGTGGAGAACGGATTGCATCAACGGCGAAGTCGGGCCATCGGTTGCTTATGCCGACGGAAGGGTCTTTTCCGTTAATGAATATTCGAAGCTTACGACAATCCAATTAGGGGAACAGCCCCGGATCCTCTGGGAGGATTCGGAGTACTTATCCGATGTTCCCAGCCCGGTAGCGACGGCACAATACCTGTTTCTGGCGACCAGTTACGGTACCGTCGTGTGTTACAATGTTCTGAACGGGGAAAAATTCTGGGAACATGAATTTGATCAGACCATCTATTCGTCGCCCATGATGGCTGAAGGAAGAATATATCTGTTGGATAAGCTGGGCGTAATGTACATTTTTAATGCATCAGATAAATTTCAACTGATCGGACAACCCGTTCTGGGGGAGGGAACCTTTTGCACGCCGGCCTTTACCGATGGGCGACTCTATATCCGGGGGAACAATAATTTGTACTGCATTGGGAAATGAAAGGATAGAAGAAATTTACGATTGCCAGGATTTACGATTTACGATTGAAAATGTGATGATAATAGATTAATTGCGAATGGAAATTTTCAGGATTAAGCGGTGAAGAAAGAGGAGATCATAGAAAAGGTAGATCTGATCGTAAGCAGGAGCGGAACATCGCCCGATAAGGTCATTCCGATCCTGCAGCGGATCCAGGAGGAATTTCATTTTCTCCCTGAGGAAGCCATGAGGCGTGTTTGTGAGATAACCGATATTAGATTACCGGAGATACAAGGAATATCGACTTTTTATTCTCAGTTCAGACATAACCTGGCAGGTAAACACATGATCCGTGTCTGTACCGGAACCGCCTGTCATGTTAAAGGGGCGCTTCAGGTTTATAATGCCTTCAGGAGGGAATTGAAGCTGGCACCGGGAGAAGACACCGATCGCTCCTCGATTTTTTCCATCGAAAAAGTGGCATGTCTGGGTTGTTGTACCCTGGCCCCTGTAATTCGTATAGATGATATTACTTATGGTCATGTGATGCCTGAACAGGCCGGGGAGATCCTCGTCGATTTTCTTCGTCGCCCGCAACGTAAAGGTCCGGTTTCAGATTCGGGTTTAATTACGGTCGGTAACATTCAGGGTGAAATTCGTATCGGACTGGGATCCTGCTGTATTGCAAGCGGCAGCGCTGAAATTAAGGCCGAACTGGAACAAACAATTACCGAATCCGGGATTGTGGTCGATGTGAAGCAAGTGGGATGTGTGGGCGTTTGCCATCAGGTCCCGGTACTTGAAATCATCAAACCGGGCGAAAATCCCATGTTCTATTCCAAAATAAAGCCGGAAGAGGTCAAAGAGATTGTATTAAGTCATTTCAGACCGATTAACCCGGCGAACAGATTTCGGACCCGGATCCTTTCATTTTTTGAAAAGATCCTGAAGGACGGAGCGCCCGGTACGTTTGAAAGGTATCCTTCAGAACAGAGGGACTCGCCCCTGACACGTTTTCTGGAGCCTCAGTGCAGTATTGCAACGGAAAACCGGGGGGCTGTAAAACCCTGTGAACTCGACGAATACAGGAGGTCGGAGGGTTTTAATGCCTTAAAGAAGTGCCTGAAGTTGATGACTCCTCAGGAGGTGATCGATGAGATCACGGCAAGCGGTTTACGGGGACGCGGGGGAGCAGGATTCCCGACCGGTCGGAAGTGGCAACTGGTGCACGACCAGATCCATTTCCCGAAAGTCGTGATCTGCAATGGTGATGAAGGAGATCCGGGGGCTTTCATGGACCGGATGTTGCTCGAATCATATCCTTTCAGGATCATCGAAGGGATGATTATTGCAGGGTATGCAACGGGCGCTTCCGGAGGAATTTTTTATATCCGGGCCGAATATCCCTTAGCCGTGCAACGAATCCGGGAAGCGATTGGTAAATGTTACGCGGAAGGGATTCTCGGTTCGAAGATCTATGATACGGATTTCTCATTTGATCTTGAGATTTTCGAAGGAGCCGGAGCCTTTGTATGTGGTGAAGAGACCGCATTGATCGCGTCGGTCGAAGGTCACCGCGGGATTCCAAGGCTCCGTCCCCCTTACCCGGCCGTGAAGGGTTTATCCGGGAATCCGACCCTGATCAACAACACGGAAACATTCGCGCTGGTTTCCTGGATTATCAGGAATGGTGCCGCCTCCTTTGCTTCCATTGGCACTGAGAAAAGTAAAGGTACCAAGGTTTTTGCCCTTGCCGGAAAGGTCAAACGGGGAGGATTGATCGAGGTTCCCATGGGGATTTCCATCCGGTCGATCGTGGAGGAGATCGGAGGTGGAATCGCTTCGGGATTGGGATTTAAAGCAGTCCAGATCGGGGGGCCTTCGGGGGGGTGCATTCCTGCCTCCCTGGCGGATCAGCCGATCGATTATGAAGCATTGAATAATGCCGGTGCGATGATGGGATCGGGAGGGATGATCGTGTTGGATGAATCGGATTGCATGGTTGATATGGCGCATTATTTTCTTTCATTTACGCAAAGCCAGAGTTGCGGACAATGCACTTTCTGCCGTATCGGGACCCGCAGGATGCTTGACATTCTGGAAAAAATCAGGTGTGGCGAAGCCCGGTCAGGCGATCTTGAACAACTGGAGCATCTTGCCCACAACACCCGGAAGGCCAGCCTGTGCGGGCTTGGCAAAACCGCTCCCAATCCGGTTTTATCTACACTCAGATATTTCCGGCAGGAGTACGAAGCACATCTTGAGGGTAAATGTCCGGCCGGTAAATGCCTGCCTCTGATCACCTATACCATTGATGAAACCTGTATCGGATGTACAAAGTGCGCCCAGCAATGCCCCGGCGATGCAATCGGGTTCACCCCGTACGAGGTTCATTCAATTGATGCGGAGAAGTGCATAAAGTGCGATATCTGCCGACAGGTTTGTCCGGTCGGATCGGTGAAAGTTATTTAACAATAATATACATGCGTAGGAATTTCCCGGCATGTTGTGATAGAAAAGTGAATAATTCAGGTCCTATAACTTCATGAAGATTACCATCGACCATCATCGTATCGAAGCCATAGAGGGTATGACTGTCATGGAGGCGGCTGCCGCGGCAGGAATTGTTATTCCCGCTATGTGCCACATAGCAGGAGTGCACAACCATCCCTCCTGTATGGTTTGTCTGGTGAAAGACATCGGCAGGAACCAGTTTATCCCTTCCTGTTCCTGCCTGGTGGAAGATGAAATGCTCATCCAGACCCATTCGCCCGAGATCCGGGAATTGAGGCGGGAGGCCCTTGAATTGCTTTTGAGCGATCATGTGGGTGACTGTGAAGCTCCCTGCCAGCGATCGTGTCCCGCTCATATGGACATCCCCCGGATGAACCGCCTGATCGCAAATAACCGGCTTCAGGATGCACTTGACCTGGTCAGGGAAGAGATCGCCCTTCCTTGGATTCTCGGATACATTTGTCCTGCACCGTGCGAAAAAGCATGTCGCAGGGGGACCATTGATCAGCCGGTATCTGTTTGCCTGTTAAAAAGAATTACCGCCGAAGATGATTCCCGGAGAGGGAATAACCTGCTGATCAAGGCGCCCCGCACAGGCAAAAGGGTGGCCATTATCGGTACCGGTCCGGCCGGGCTTTCGGCTGCATTTTACCTGTTACGATCGGGGCATGGATGCACCCTGTTTGATCAGCACTCCGATCCGGGCGGGATGTTGCGCAGTCATATTCCGGAGGAGCGGCTTCCCCGTCATGTCCTGGATGCCGAAATTGATGTAATCAGGAACATGGGGGCTGAATTCAGGATGAACGCCCGGATCGATGACCGCAGGTTTGAGGAAACGCTACTTCACGATTTTGATGCCCTGATCCTTGCCACAGGAAATGAAGAACAGAAAATCCTGCACGATTTCGGGCTGATCCTTGATGAAGAAGGAATCCGGGTCAGCAGAACGACATTTGGGGCCACGCATCCGGGGATATTTGCCTGCGGTACCCCGGCGAGTAAAAATCAGATGGCTGTAAGATCTGTGGCACAGGGTAAAAACGCTGCCCGTTCCGCGGATCATTTTTTAAGAACAGGCAAACCCCACGGTCCAATGAAAAAATTCAACTCTTCCTTCGGGATCCTTTGGGAAACGGAGTTTGAAACGTACCTGGTGGAAGGAAGCAGGGATAAACGTACAGAACCTGCCGGTGGACTCCGGAGTGGATTCACAACTGGTGAGGCGATTCGTGAGGCGGCCCGCTGTATGCATTGCGACTGCCGGCGACAGGAGGATTGCAAACTGAGAAACTATGCGGGCGAATACCAGGCCCATCAAAAACGATTTATCGGACCAGAACGAAAAATGATCACAAAAGTTTCCGGTCATCCTATGGTGGTATATGAATCTGAAAAATGTATTAAATGTGGTTTATGTGTAGCCATTACCAGTCGTGAAAAGGAACCAATCGGGCTTTCATATATTGGCCGGGGATTTGATGTCCGGATTAATGTCCCGCTGAAAGGATCGATTCTGGAAGCCTTGACGCGCACTGCAGAAAAGGTGGTGCAATCCTGCCCAACAGGGGCATTAGCATGGAAATCGAAGTAATTTTGAACCATTCAGGAAACTTTAAACTATGAAGAACTGCTTTTTTTCAATTTTAAATCTTCATGTGCGCTGTAATATGCGTTTACAAAATCAGAGCAGCAGCCGTCCCGAAAACGATCAACATAATTTTCTTCCGGAAATTCTGGTTGTTATTTTCCTGGTGATATTATTGACGTCCAATACGCTTCTTTCACAACCATCCCGGTTTACCTGCTGGCCCGCTTTCCGGGGCGATCACCAACTGACAGGTCGTACCGGTGCTGTAGTGTTGCCGCCTTTAAAACTTTTATGGACCTATAAAACCGCAGATGCCATAAAATCATCGGCTGTTATCTGTAACGGAAATGTATACGTCGGATCGGATGATGGCGCCGTTTATTGTCTTTCGCAATCAGGAAAACTGAAATGGAAATTTGAGACCGGGAATTCCATTGAGGCGGGATTGTTACTGCTCGACAAAGTGATCTACGCTGGAAATCTGGAAGGAACGCTCTATGCACTGGATGCTGAAACAGGAAAACTGAAATGGAAATATGCCACCGAAGGACAGATTTCGGGCAGTCCGACATGGACCGGGGGTTCCAATGCAAAAAAGAACAGAATTCTGGTGGGCAGCTATGACTTCAACCTCCATTGCATCGACGCTGAAACCGGGAATATGATCTGGAAATACGAAACGGGGAATTATATCAACGGAACTCCGGCAATAGCCCAGGAAATGGCGATAATTGGCGGTTGCGACGGATTTCTTCATATCGTAGATGCCGGGAACGGAAAGCTTTTGGATAAGGCCGATCTCGAAACCTATGTTCCTGCATCCGCGGCAATATCAGGAAATCGCGCTTATGCCGGGAATTATGACGGAGCTTTTTATTGTTATGACCTTGCAACAAGAAAAATAATCTGGAAAACAGAGGGAGGCGGCCCCTTCATTGCCTCACCTGCAGTGGCCAGCGGATTGGTAGTTACCGGAACCCAGAACAAAATGGTGTACTGTTTCGATGCTACCGATGGTAAAGTTCTCTGGAAATTCAAAACATTGGGAAAAGTAGATGCATCTCCGGTCATCACCGGCCGTTCGGTGGTGGTAGCCTCCTCGGATGGGCGCCTGCGGTTCCTCGACCTGAAAACCGGTACAGAGCAGTGGATGTATGAGATCGGCAGTGCGATTGTTGCAACGCCGGCAGTGGTGGCAGGCCTGGTGGTGGTAGGAGCGGGGGATGGAAATGTATATGCTTTCGGGAAGAAGTAGGAGAAAAATGGATTTACGATTGAACAAGATTTACGATTTACGAATTCATACTTTTTTGATTTATCGTCCGTACCTGTTAATGACTGTTACATGAAGATTGTCAATATTGTTCCTGGTTTCGGAGGCACATTTTATTGCGGGAATTGTCAACGCGACGGGGCGTTCGTGAAGGAACTGCGATATCGGGGGCACCAGGCGATTATCCTGCCAATGTATCTGCCGCTGACCATGAATAATTTGACGGATTCACCGGATCAAGCTGATGATACCCGCGACGCTCCGGTATTTTATGGAGCGGTTAGCATCTATCTGAAGCAACAGTTTCCCGTGATGCGCAAAATGCCGCATTGGCTGGAAAATGTATTCAATTCACGGCCGATCCTAAAATTTGCAGCAAGCAAGGCCGGTTCGACCCGTGCCCAGGGAATGGAAACGCTCACCGAATCCATGCTGCTTGGAGCGGAGGGTTTTCAACGGGAGGAACTTGATGAACTGGTACGTTTCCTGAAGAATCATGAAAAACCGGATCTGGTGCATATTTCAAATGTACTCCTGTTGGGTTTAGCCCGGCAGATCCGGGAGGAGGTAAAGGTTCCGGTTGTTTTTTCACTCCAGGATGAAGACGTTTGGGTTGATGCGATGGACCTACAATGGCAGCAACGGATGTGGGATCTGATGGCCTTGAAAGCACGGGATGTCGATGCCTTTGTATCGGTGTCCGCGTGGTTTGCAAAGAAAATGCAGGAAAAACTTGACATCCCCGCCGAAAAGCTTCATGTCATCCCCATCGGGGTAAATCCGGAAGGATACCGGTTCAGTGAGCCATCCTTCTCTCCCCCGACGATCGGCTATCTTTCGCGGATATGCGAAGACAACGGATTCGAAGTCCTGGTCGATGCCTTCCTGATCCTGAAAGAAAGCGGGAGGTTCCCCGGGTTAAGGCTTCACGCCACCGGAGGTTACACAGGTGACGACAGGGCGTTCATCCACCATCAGGAACAAAAAATCAGGAAAGGGAAATTCAAGGATGATTTCAGGATCTTCGAACACTACAAACCCGGTGAACTTACCTCCTTCTTCAAGACGCTGTCGGTGCTGTCGGTGCCTGTACTGAAAGGCGAAGCCTTCGGACTTTTCCAGATCGAGGCGCTTGCCTCCGGTATTCCGCTGGTTCAGCCGGCTTTGGGCGCTTTCCCGGAGATCATTTCCGACACCGGAGGCGGGATCACCTATTATCCGAATACTGCGGAAGCGCTGGCCAATGCACTCGCCGGAATCCTTACAGATCCTCTGCGCTTGAAAACAATGGCCAGAGAAGGGAGAAGGGTTGTGGAGGAGAAGTACAATGCCGGAGTACTGACAGAAAAGATGGTTGGGTTATACCGGCAGGTTATTGGCAATTTTGCCGGGAATTGACCTTGGCGTCTGCAGTTTATAAAAACAAAGAACATCGCTCATGTTGGCAGAATTATCAAATGTTTCCAAATCCTACCTTCAGGATAAAGTACCGGGAAAAAAGGGTGAGGTAATTCCTGAAGTCCGGGTGCTTGACAACATCTCCTTGTCGATCGCAGAAACCGATACCATAGCCATTGTGGGACCTTCGGGATCGGGGAAAAGCACCCTGCTTAACCTGATCGGATGCCTCGACAGGCCGGATGCCGGTCAGGTCATCATCAATGGTTCCGACACCAGGGATCTTTCCGACAACGCCCTTTCGGCTTTGCGCAACCGGTTTATCGGTTTTGTGTTCCAGATGCATCATCTTCTGCCTCAACTCAGCATCATCGACAATGTGCTGCTTCCCGTCCTTCCCGGCACTGATCCTGCCGCCGCGCATGATAGCCGGGATCATGCCATGGCACTGCTTGAAAAAGCAGGTATTGCCGGCCATTACAGGAAACACCCTTACCGGTTGTCGGTCGGGGAGTGCCAGCGGGCGGCAGTGGTGAGGGCACTCATCAACCGGCCCCGCCTGGTGTTGGCCGACGAACCAACCGGCTCTCTCGATGCTGCAAATGCCGCCGTTCTGGGCGACATGCTGCTCAGGCTGACTGATGCAGAATCTGCCGCGCTTATCGTTGTCACCCACTCCTCAGAACTAGCATCAAGGATGGATAAGATCTACCGGCTGGGAGCCGGGAAACTCACTCCCGTCAAGGCATGAAGATCGGGAAACTCATTGGATCAAGCCTCTGGCATTACCGGAGAACAACCTGGACGGTCTTCCTGGGCGTTGTGGTGGCCGTTGCCGTCCTTACCGGAGCCTTGATGGTAGGTGATTCGGTGAAACACAGCCTCCGTCGCATCACCGGTCAGCGCCTGGGAAAGATTCGCCTCGCCCTGGTTCCGGGCGACCGGTTGTTCCGGCAGGACCTTGCAGGAGAATTGGGTATGAGATCACGACTCCATGTTGTCCCTTTTTTCAATACCACCGGCATCGCGATCAGTAACGAAAAAGGAACACGGATCAACAGGGTTGACATATCCGGCATCAATGAATCGTTTGCGGGGTTATGGGAGAAATCAGGTACAATCCCGCGACAGGGAGAGGCAGTATTGAGTCTGAACACGGCTGCAAGGCTTGGTGTAGATACGGGAGATATGATCCTGTTACGGATCGAGTCACGCGGAAAGATCTCCGGAAATGCACCGTTTGTGCCGGACCGCCAGGATCCGGTCGCGCTGAATCTGAGGATTGCGGCACTTGTAACGGATGAGGAGTATGGCAGGTTCAGCCTCGGAACCGAACAGACTGCACCGCTGAATGTTTTTGTCAACCTCGGGGAACTTACTGACCGGATTGGGTTGCACGGACTTGCAAATGGCATGCTTGTTACTGGCGACGACGGGCCAGGCCCCACCCCGGCCATGCTGGACAGCATTACAACACAGATCTGGCAGGCAGAGGATGCCGGAATCCTGATCCAACCTCTTTTACCGGCTGAGCAGACTAAAAAAAGGACAAGGCGGATTACCGGTGAAGGATCACGATACCAGCTTACCTCTGAGCAGATCTTCATCAGCGACAACCAGGCAGCCGTCATCCGGCAGGTTATCGTGGAATCCACACCGATACTGACCTTCATGGTCAATTCGATCATATCAAACAACCGATCGACTCCCTATTCTTTCGTCACGGCCGCCGACAGCGGATTGCTGCCGGTCCCTCCGGAACGGGGAGAGATCGTCATCAATGAATGGCTGGCCTCAGACCTTCAGGCACATCCGGGTGATTCCGTCACACTGACTTATTGGATCCTGGGCCCGATGAGAACATTAAAAGAGGAATCTGCCCGGTTTTTTGTGAAAGATGTTGTTGCTGTCAATGAAGTTTTTGCGGGCCAGAAACTCATGCCCGCTTTCCCCGGTATTTCGCAGGCCGGCCATTGCCGCGACTGGGAGACGGGTTCACCGGTTGATCTGTCGAAGATACGCACCCGGGATGAGGATTACTGGAAACAATACCGGGGAACCCCAAAAGCCTTCATTTCGCTGGCAGACGGACAAAGATTGTGGGGAAATCCTTTTGGTTCATTGACCGCTTTCAGGTTTGATTCAGAACCTGACAGCATCCCGGTTTTGAAGGAGCGAATGATGAAGCAATTAAGTCCCATGCAAAACGGGATTGTTTTCCGGCCGGTTTACCGGGAAGGTATGGCCGCGGCGACACACTCCACCGATTTCGGGCAACTTTTCCTGGGTCTCGGTTTTTTCATCATAGCGGCTGCGCTTATTCTGACCGGAATGTTGTTCTCGATGCACTTATCCGGCCGGATGGAAGAAGCAGGGCTGATGCTTGCCATTGGAATCCGTCGACCGGTTGTTCTCCGTATCCTGCTTGGTGAAGCGCTCCTTATTGCAGGGACGGGAAGTGTGGTTGGCGCAATCGCGGGAATCGGGATCAATGAATTGCTCCTTGTCGGGCTCAATACCTTATGGTACGGTGCAGTTCAGACCTCTTCGCTGGTTGCAAAAGTGCTCCCGGGTACACTCCTAACAGGAGCTCTATCGGGCATTTTTATCGCAACTGCCGTTATGGCGTTCACAATTGGAATCCACAAAAGATTGCCAGTTGCATGGTTGCTGAAGGGAATCCCCAAAGTTCCCGTCCACACAGGGATGCGACGCCCACGTAAACTGGCTGCTATCATCCTTCTTGCCATTGGAACCATGGCCATCCTGGTCACCGGTGCGAACAGGAAGAACACCACTGCTGAAACCCAAAAGGAATCGGGAACCGGCGGTTTCCTGATATGGATGGAAACCACGCTGCCTGTCCTGCAGGAAATGAATTCAAAAGATGCGCAGGCTGTCATGAACCTGGCCGGTGAACCGGTGCTGGACCATGTCAGGTTCATTCCTTTACAGGTCAAAGCCGGAGATGACGCCAGTTGCCTGAATCTGAACCAGGTTTCCAATCCGCCCCTGATGGCCATTCCTGCCCGGTTGTTTGATTCGCTCGGGGTGATGACTTTCAACGCACTCGCCTCGGGGATCGATCCTGACCACCCCTGGACCGGCCTGGAGGTCAGCAATGGGAATGGCGTGATAAACGGATTTGCCGACATGACCGTGATCACCTGGGGGCTTCAGAAAAAGATCGGAGATACCCTGCAGTTCATGGATGAGCATGGCGATAAGCTGTTGGTTAAACTGGCCGGCGGGCTGGAGAATTCCATCTTCCAGGGAAACCTTTTGATCTCCGATGTCTTTTTCAGGAAGGCGTTTCCCTCAGTTTCGGGCGCAAAAACATTTCTTGCTTACCATGACATTCCTGCCTCTGTCGGTGAAAAGGGATTCAACGGGCCAACACAGGTTCAGTTGGATTCTCTGGCTGCGGTCCTTGAGAATGCCCTGCGCGACTACGGGTTAATGACCCTGCCTGCAACCGATCGGCTTGCCTCATTCAACACCGTTGAAAACACTTACCTGACGGTTTTCATGATGCTGGGCGGTCTTGGCCTGATCATCGGTACCATCGGCCTTGGGATAATTCTCCGGCGCGATATCCAGGAGCGACGGGGCCAACTGGCCATGATGAGGGCGATCGGGTACAGCAAGCGGCTGATCCGGAGGATGCTTTTCCTGGAATACCTTAAAATCCTGGCAGCAGGAATGGCAGCAGGCATTGTGCCTTCGGTTGCCATCCTGCTTCCCCGG